>Ga0315555_1001785_pt1 | contig 15471 bp, 11 predicted proteins | sample SalMarSW160380MG_FD_202113 | JGI IMG/M metagenome (GOLD analysis project Ga0315555, IMG submission 202113) | Salt marsh sediment microbial communities from the Plum Island Ecosystem LTER, Massachusetts, United States - Salt Marsh Sediment SW1603-80 ... | reverse complement strand
GCTACCGGTTCGACGAGTGGACTGGAGACGTGGGGACCATTGCCGATGTGTATGCCGCCTCAACGAACATCACCATGAACGGCGACTATTCCATCACGGCCGAGTTTGTCAGGCAGTATGACCTGACCACTTCCAGCACAGATGGAGGGTCGGTGACCACACCCGGCGAGGGAGTGTATACCTGTGATGAAGGGACGGTGGTCGACCTGGTGGCGACTCCGGGTGCCGGCTACCGGTTCGACGAGTGGACTGGAGACGTGGGGACCATTGCCGATATTCACGCCGCTTCAACGAACATCACCATGAACGGTGACTATTCCATCACGGCCGAGTTTGTGGCGGTATATAACCTCATCATGGTAGCAGACCCCGAGGTGGGTGGAACGGCAACTGATTTGACCAGTGCCTCACCTTACGCAGAAGGCACAGAAGTTAGCATAAAAGCGGAAGCCAACGAGGGCTATGGCTTTGTCAATTGGACGGCACCCGCGGGCGTATTCGGTAATGCGACTGCAGCGGAGACCATCTTCACCATGCCGGCTCAAAATGTAACTGTCACCGCCAACTTCGAGGAGGTGTCATCGCCTCAAGAGGAACCGACGGTTACCACACAAGCCGCCACCGGGATCGGCATGTACAGCGCCACCCCAAATATGAGCTACACTGTGGGGAACTTTAGCCAGGTGGATGTACACTTTGCCTACAAGAAGTCCACCGGCTCGGCTTGGTCTTATACCGATTGGGTATCTAAATCAGTAAATGGCACCTATGCTAAGTCGCTCACCGGGCTTAGCTCCAACACCAAGTATGATTTCAAAGCCCAGCTTAAGTATGACGACACTGTGATTGAGGGTGCTATCCTTCAATTCACCACAGACAGCTTATATCAACCACCCTCCGAAGGGCCTGTTACTGGTTGTTTTATTGCTACTGCAGCATATGGAACTCCCACTGCTGAACAGATCAATGTGCTGCGAGAGTTCCGAGATTTGGTGTTGCTGGAAAGCACCATGGGCTCTCGATTTGTCTCTCTGTACTACCAGCTTAGCCCTCCTGTCGCGGATTTCATATCAGAAAGTAGCTTTTTGAGGACTCTGGTCAGGGAACTTCTGGTTGACCCCATTGTTTGGGTTGTTGAAGCTAGTGGGGACATATGGCGGAACTAAGGTAATCTAGACGCCCCGTGCTAAGCTAAGAGCTGACCGTGCCAATCAATATCAGGCATGGTCGGCTTTTTATCGTTGTTGTCTCCAGTCGAAGCAGAGAACTACAAAATGGGTACCGATGAAGGCATGTGAGCTGTCCACCACCAATATCTAGAGAGGTGGCGACGGGAGTTTGAGCTGCTCCCGCCGCCTATCTATATTGAAAAGAAAGGAGGTAAGTAGTGAAAAAACTCGGTGATTGCTCCCTCGTATTCCGCATGTCAGGGATACCTAGGTAGGTGGCGACGGGAGCTTGACCTGCCCCCGCCGCCTATATGAAAAGAAGAGAGGTAGGTGATAAGAAAACTAGTTAATTGCCTTCTTGTATTCCACATACTAATTACACCGATGCCACCTAAGTCGACTCATTTGCCTGGCACACTCAAGAGTGAATTACTATATTTGAGAATAGTTAGTAAAAGTTAATATAAGTTAATAAAAGTTAATATAAGAATAACATTTCTTCAGAAGGATGTCAAGACCTGAATCATCTAAAATCTTACTGAAGGAAGAGTTGTTAAATCACAAAAAATCTAACCCAAAAACCGTTATGATTTGGGATTAATTATTAAGACTGAAGAATCCGGCTCTCTTTTTGAACAGTCTACTTATCAAAGGAGGGAGCAGGGGGATAGGTTGCCTGGCAACCTTTAGTTATTATAACGGTGATATAATTGAAAATAGGTTTGCATTGCTTCGCTCGTTAGAGGTATTTGCTGTTGAAACAAAGCTACGATGTAATTGTTGTTGGTGCTGGTCCGGCTGGGGCAACATTGGCTTACGAGCTGGCAAAGAGGGGGATCGGGGTATTAGTTTTAGAAAAAGAGAAATTGCCCCGCTATAAGTGTTGTGCTGGCGGAGTCACCAGTAAGGCGGCGAAACTTCTGGATTTCGATATCTCCGAAGTAGTGGAAGACGTAATTTATGAGCTTAGCTTTACTTATAATATGGGCAGCTCTTATCTGGGGCAACATAGCCAGCCACTGATATATACCGTAATGCGTGATGTATTTGACTATTTTTTGGTGGAGAAGGCACAGCAACTGGGAGCTGTACTTATTGATGGACAGAAGGTAATGCAAGTACAGGTGGGTGCTGATTGGGTTGAGATGCCCACTGCCGACAACCTTTTTCGCACCCGACTTGTCGTTGGGGCCGATGGGGCTTATAGCGTAGTGGCAAGAGAGCTGGGCATGGGAAGGAGCATCGAATATCTCGTGGGTATGGAGTCGGAAGTTGTTGTACCCGAGGAAGAGCTGGCAAAATGGAAATCGCGAGTCCATATAGACCTGGGGTTCATTCCTGGGGGTTATGCCTGGGTGTTTCCCAAGCGTAACCATCTCTCTATCGGGGCTGGATGTCTTGTCTCCAAAGCAAGAGGTTTGAACCGCCGCTATCAGAAGTTTCTAACCTTACTTGGTATGGGTAATTATACTATCGCCAGGTCAAGTAGCCACTTGGTACCGACGTGTACGAAAGGAAGGTTCGTTTGGCAGGATAAGGCCTTGCTTCTGGGGGATGCGGCTGGGCTTACTGACCCATTAACGGGCGAGGGAATTTATAACGCCATCCAGAGTGCTCAGCTTGCTGCACCAGTGATTGAGAGCTCTTTACTCGGGGGCGAGGTCGGGTTGCAGGATTACCAACAGATTGTAGAGAGGAAGATAATGCCTGAATTGAGAATAGCTCGTAAGATGTCAAAAAATTTTGTCCGCTTCCCCCGTTTGGCGTTTGGAATGTTCAACCAGAGTGAGGGGGTGTGGAGGGCTATATCCAGCTTGACGCTTGGCGAGATGGACTATGCTGCTGTCAAAGGAAGTGCAGGCGGATCCAAAGGCATATTAAATCGCCTGTTGCGATTTTAGAACAGCAACCTTAGCGGCCGGAGCATACGTAAGAGTGGAATTTGTTATAATCTGAAGTGGGAGAGTGAGTGTTGTCTAAGATACTGGACAAAATTAATGACCCCAGCGATGTTAAGGGGCTCACTCAGGATGAACTGGGTGAACTTTGTTTTGAGCTCAGGGAGTTATTGGTAAGCAGGGTTAGTGAGAACGGAGGGCATCTAGCATCCAATCTGGGAGCGGTGGAGCTTACTGTTGCCCTGCACCGGATATTTGATAGCCCGAAAGACAAGATAATCTGGGATGTAGGGCACCAGAGTTACGTTCATAAGCTATTAACAGGAAGAAGGGAGCAATTTTCCTCCCTTCGCCAATACCAGGGGCTCTCAGGGTTTCCTGATAGAGATGAAAGTCTTCACGATGCCTTCACTACCGGACATGGTGGCACCTCCATCTCAGCGGCTTTGGGCATGGCTCTGACCCGCGACCTTGCTCGCGGTAAGCACCATGTGGTAGCTGTCATTGGCGATGGGTGTCTTACCTGTGGTATGACTTATGAAGCGCTGAATCACGCCGGGCATTTGGGCACAAGGCTTATCGTAGTGCTCAATGACAACGGCATGTCTATTTCACCCACTGTAGGAGCTATAGCAAAGCGACTAAATGTGGTACGAACAACCCATGGCTATATACAAGCTAAAAAACGGACTATTCGGTTGCTGTCTCTCTTGCCTGGGGGAAAGAGACTGCAGGGGGCATTGCGACGTCTTAGGGAAGGGATAAAGGCGGTAGTCATGCCCACCATGATGTGGGAGCAGCTTGGCTTTACTTATCTGGGTCCGATAGATGGTCATAAAATTGCTGAATTGGAGGCAGCTCTGACTCAAGCCAGGGATTACTACAAGCCGGTCATTGTCCATGTCTTGACCACAAAGGGCAAGGGTTATAAATTAGCAGAGGATGACCCCACTTACTTCCACGGTCTATCTCCTAAAAGCGAGAACTCGGGCACAATACCTACTTATAGTCAGATATTTGCTCAAACAATCGGGGGACTGCTCAAGGACAATCCCAGGGTGGTAGTGATAAGCGCTGCCATGGTCGAAGGTAATAGTCTGTCTTCTCTGGTTAAGGAGTTTCCCCGACGCATCTACGATGTAGGGATTTCTGAGCAGCATGCGGTTACCTTAGCCGCTGGTTTAGCTACCCAGGGCTTTATATCTGTTGTAGCCATATATTCTACTTTCTTGCAACGTGCCTTTGACCAGGTATTGCACGATGTTTGTCTCCCTGATCTGCCTGTCATTTTTGCCCTCGATCGCAGCGGCATTGTCGGAGAGGATGGCAAAACACATCAAGGTATATTTGATTTATCTTATCTTAATTTGATGCCTAATATGATTGTTTGTGCACCTAAGGATGAGAATGAACTTCAAGACCTGCTCTATACTGCCCTCGGTGCCGGGCACCCTCTGGCAATTCGTTATCCTCGAGGTCAGGGAACAGGCGTTCCCCCGCCCACAGAGTTACATCAACTTCCTATAGGCAAAGCTGAGGTGATAAAGCAAGGTAAAGATATAGTCATAATAGGTATCGGCTCTACTGTCATGCCTTCTCTGGAAGCCGCGGAGCATTTAGCTCTCCGGGGTATTGATGCCATGGTGATTAATGCCCGATTTGCTAAGCCTCTGGATAAAGAGCTTATTTTGGATGTAGCCAACCGCACTAAGAAGATGGTCGTAGTAGAGGAGAATATTCTTAGCGGCGGCTTTGGTGCCGCGGTGCTGGAGCTACTGGAAAAGGCTGAAGCCTCAGATGTTAAAGTGAAGCGATTAGGCATTCCTGACGAATTCGTAACCCATGGAAAGCAAGATTTTCTTCGCTCTTTCTACCACCTGGATGCCCTGGGGATAGCTAAAGAATGTGCCGATTTCCTGGCTCACGTCCGGACAAGGGCATAAGGAGAGTTCCACACCACTATCATTTAGTGAGAGTTGGCTCCTGTATTATCATTCAATCGGTCGGCGATTTTTTATTGTCCCGGGCCATTCGCTTGAGCTCGTAAAGCTTGGTGATTGCTTCCAGAGGAGACATGGAGTCGATATCAAGTCGGCTAATTTCATCAGCTAATAGGGAGTCTTTGGGGAAAAGAGGAATCTGGAGCGACGCTTTACGGCGAGGGACCTTGCCTTTTTTAGAAGCATGGCTCTCCAGTTCAGCTAGGACTTCCTGCGCTCGAACGATTACCGATTTGGGCAGGCCGGCTAGCTGCGCCACGTGGATGCCATAGCTCCTGTCGGTGCCGCCGGGGACAATCTTGTGTAGAAAGATAACTTTGTCTCCTTCCTCTGCCACCGCCACGTTAAAGTTTTTCACTCTGGGCAGGATATCAGCCAGGTCCACCAGTTCATGATAATGAGTGGCGAAAAGAGTCTTCGCTCCAAGCTCAGGATGGTTATGGATAAACTCGGCTACTGCCCAGGCGATGGAAAGCCCGTCATAGGTGGAAGTGCCCCGCCCAATTTCATCCAGGATGATGAAGGAGCGAGGGGTGGCATTATTAAGGATATTGGCTGCCTCAGTCATCTCCACCATAAAAGTGGATTGCCCGGCAGCCAGGTCCTCCTGAGCACCAATGCGAGTAAAGATGCGGTCAACAATTCCAACATTCGCTGAATCGGCAGGGACAAAGCTTCCTATCTGGGCTAAAAGGATAATTAAAGCTATCTGCCTGAGATAGGTGGACTTTCCTGACATATTGGGACCTGTGAGTATGATGAGTTGATTATCCTTATTACATAAATAAGCGTCGTTAGGAATGAAATTATCGCTGCCTATGCTTTGTTCCACAATAGGGTGGCGACCTCCCTTGATGTCAATGATATCCTCGTTGGTCAGCGTTGGCTTGATATAACCATTACGTGCTGCGACTTCAGCGAGGCTGGAAAGGGCGTCAATTTGAGCTATGGCTCTGGCGGTGGCTAAAATTTGCCCGCCGGCAGCACTTATCTGCTGGCAAAGCTGCCGGAAAATGGCAGTTTCCAGGTCAGCAATCTTTTCCTGAGCATTGAGAATCAGCGATTCATACTCCTTAAGTTCGGGGGTGAAGAACCTTTCCGCTTCTGCTAGAGTCTGCTTACGAATATAGTCTTGGGGAACTAAGCTGAGATTAACCCGGGATACCTCGATATAATAGCCAAATACCCGGTTGTAGCCTACTTTCAAGGTTTTAATCCCTGTGCGCTGCCTTTCCCTTTGCTGCAGGCCAGCCAGGTATTGCTTGGCCTGCCGGGAATTGCGGCGAATTTCATCCAGCTCCGGGGAGAAACCTTCCCTTATCACATCACCTTGCTCCAAATCCCCCGGCTCATCGGCAATAGCTTTGGCGATTAAGTCCACTATGTCGGGGCAGGGCTTAAGTTCGGCGCTTAGCCAGCTTATGGCATCCCCGTCTACCATCGCTGCTTTCAAGTCCGGTAGCTTCTCTAAACTGGAGCGAAGAGTTATCAGCTCTCGGGGCATGACTCTGCCACTACTCACCCGGTTAACCAGCCTCTCCAGGTCAGCAATATCCGATAAAAGAGAAATGACCTTTTGGCGAGCCAGACTATCTTGGTGAAACCAGGCGACTGCTTCTTGTCGCTGGTTCGATATGACGAGGTCCAGAAGGGGATGTCCCAGCCAGTTCTTGAGCAGCCTGCCACCCATGGCTGTCTTGGTCAGGTCAATGATGGAGAGGAGGGAGTGTCCGGTTTCTCCCCACCTGCCGCCCTGAAAAAGCTCCAGATTGCGGATGGTCTGGCCATCGAGGGTCATAAAGGAATCTGTGGAGTAGGTAGCAAGTTTGCTTAGCTGGGGCAGAGTCTCCTTTTGCGTCTCCTTGACATAATGTATTAATGCGCCGGCAGCCTTTATGGCTAAAGGCAAGCGGGCACAGCCATAGCCTTCTAAGGTAGCCACTCTGAAATGTTCCAGCAAAGCTTCCTGGGCAATCTCCGGGTCAAACCAGTAATCATCGAGTTGGCTTACAGTGAAAGGCAATTGCGCATAATTTTCGGCATCTTCGGGAATAAGAACTTCGCTGGGCTGAAGTCGCTCCAATTCAGGCATGACTCTTTCAGCAGGAAGCTGAGTGGTGGCAAACTCGCTCGTGCTTATATCGACATAGGCGATTCCCGCCTCCTCGCCTTCAATGACCAAGCTGGCAAGGTAGTTATTGCTTTTACTATCAAGCAGATTGGGCTCGACTACCGTCCCCGGCGTCACCACACGAATGACATCCCTTTCCACCAGTCCCTTGCCCGGCGGGGTAAGTTGCTCGCAGATAGCCACTTTATGACCACGGTTGATGAGTTTAGCCAGATAGTTATCCAGAGCATGATGAGGTATCCCTGCCATGGGCACCCTCTGCCCCTTGCCCATCTCCCGGGAGGTCAGGACAACGTCCAGTTCTCGTGAAGCGATCTTGGCATCTTCATCGAAGGTCTCATAGAAGTCACCTAACCGGAAGAAAACAATGGCCTCTGGATACTTCTGCTTAACCTTGAGATACTGCTTTCTAAGAGGCGTTACAGTCATCTATGTTATTTTACTAGCTCTTCAGGGATATATAAAGCAGAGTACATGTTGGGAGAAGGCTTCAACAAAAACAGCCGAAGGACTATAATAATGGTGGCTGGAAAGAATTAAAAGTTATCCTGTAGAGATTCTGCGCATATCAGACTTATATCAGTAGGCTCGTAAGCTTTAGGGAAGGGTAGAAGTATATGAATGACGGGAGGAAACCTGTTAGGAGTGCATATAAGAAAGGAAATATTTGTCCGATATGCCATAAGGGGGTTAGTGGCTCGGGAGAACATATCCGCAGTATCCATGGAGAGGAAGAATTTCGGCGAGCCGTGTTGGAGGCAAAAGCAGGAGGCATGCCTGACCCTGAGATTGGCTCACGGTTTGGCATTACGTTTAAACAATTAGAGAAACTTATAACTGAAACATATGGTATTAACATATCGGCTCTCGGAAAACCGAAGAAGATAAAGTATTGGACACCAAAAGATTTTAAAGAAGAAACAACAACTGTATGGAGCTTTAAACAGAGAGGAAACTGGGCAACACACGATGGAAGGTATAGAGGAAATTGGTCACCGTATATCCCAAGAAATGTGATATTAAAGTATTCAAAGCCTGGAGATGTTGTCTTAGATTATTTTGTTGGTGGGGGAACAACAGCAGTTGAGGCAAAATTATTGGGTCGGCGATGTATTGCCAGAGACATTAATCCTGCTTGCGTAGTGTTAACTTTAGAAAATTTGGATTTTAGATTACCAGAGACATTCTTGGGAAAACTTTCTTCTTGGGAGCCAGAAGTTTCTGTAGGTGATGCGAGAGATCTATCCGACTTGTTCGATAACAGTATTGACCTTATCTGCGCCCACCCGCCATATGCTGGCATAATAAATTACAGCTCCAAAGTTGAAGGAGATTTGTCAAAATTAGGTATAGAAGAATTCTTACAAGAGATGCAGAAAGTAGCTAAGGAAAGCTACAGAGTTCTTAAACCCGGTAGAAAATGTGCAATACTTATCGGAGACACTAGGAAACGCAAGCGTGTTGTTCCCATAGGTTTTCAAACAATTAATGTCTTTCTGGAAGTCGGGTTTAAGTTAAAAGAACTGGTAATTAAGCGACAGCATAATTGTAAAAGTACTGGATTTTGGTACGCCAACAGTAGGAAATACAATTTTCTCCTCTTAGCCCACGAATACCTGCCGATTTTCGAAAAACCTAAATCCCCCGTTCCTTTGGGTGTGAGCGAAGAGGTAGCAGATTATGGTTTGCTTTTCCCTGCTATGGAGAAACCAGTGATAAAAAGGAAGCTAGATGAATTTGAGACTATGACAGTGTGGATCTTGCCAGAAAAAGACTTTGAAAAGCGCTTAAACAAGAATGTAATTGATAGATACTCAAATGGGAAAGGATACTCGACTATTTCTTTTGTTTCCCATTCCAAGAACGAAACAGATATAACCTTGGGAGAAGGGCAAAACGGTAGGGGATTGCTCTTTATTAAGTCACCATTTTTGGCTGATAACCCTTCTTGTCCAAATATTGAATTTTATTTGCAGAGGACAAAGGAATTTATAAATCGAGAGTTGCCTACAATAAGTGAGGGTGGATTTATAGTAATCCAAACACAAGATGTAAGAATAGGCGAATACGTAGAACCCCTTGCGAAAAGAGTCGTAGATATGTTGGCGCCTAATAATCTATCGCTCAAGGAAATTATAGTTGTTACTCAACAAAATCAAAATCCTAAACTCCAAGCAACAAGTGAGTATCTAAAAATAAACCATCAGTATTTACTTGTTTATGAAAAACAGATTTTAGGAGGTTCCGGAAATGAGCATCCATAAAGCAAAGGCAAAAGATACCAGAAATGGTTGGTATATTAGATGTCCTGTGTGCAGGAGCCGAATAGAGTTGGATGAATGTCCTATCCCAGGAGGTATGAACAATAATATCGAAGTATGCTACGAGTGTGGAATGGATATAGAAGTACAACCCCCGATAGATAAAGAAAACATGTCTCCTTAAGTAATAATTTAGGAGTGAATAAAAAGATGAAAAGATTATCGAAGTTTCCAGAAACACTTTATCATTACCTGAAGTCATCTTACAAGATATGGCGTGTTAAACGCGTTCAAGAAGATGATCTTGTTTATACAACCAAGGCAAATGTTCAGATTGGAGTTTACCCAGGGAGAAAACCGGAGTCGCCCTACGATTTTATAGTGAAATTCAGGGAACCAGACAAGCGAGAACGTACGCCAGCCCATGTTCACCTGATTGTGGAAATGTATGTCAAGCACGCCTATAATCCTTCATTAACCCTGAAACTGAAAGACCATATCTTAATAATGCTCAGTCATATAAAACCCATAAATTCATTTCCGCCAAACCTTCAGTTCTTTAAGCCGGAACACATCGAGCCATTCAGAGACTTAGATAAAGTCGGTGAATTCACGGTAGAATTTCTGCTTGTTGTGACAGAACTTATGGCGATACAGGAGAAAACAAACTACCCCCAAGGTTCGCTAACGGAAAGCCTGTATAGCAACTTTGGAGTTAAAGACCGTTTTTCAGTAATTCAAAAAGCAGTATTGAAGAGATTGAGATAACAACCATTGTCAGAAGAAATCGAGATTTTCGTTGAGGAAGGATTTCGTGGGCTAGTTGACGAGAGCTTGGCGAGGAGGATAGCTCAAACTATCCTCAAGGCTGAAGGGGTAGTTCCTCCTTACGAAGTGAGCCTGGTTTTCACCGATTCCGAGACGGTGAAACAACTTAATCGAGACTACAGGGGGGTGGATGAGCCTACGGATGTGCTGGCCTTCTACATGCTTCCGCAAAATGAAGTCGATGATTCTTTCGCGCTCCCTCCTGATGGAGTAACTCGCCTGGGAGAGGTAATCATTTCTTATCCCCAAGCGGTGGAGCAAGCCAGAGAGCAGGGACATTCACCCGAAAGAGAACTGGCATTGCTTATTATCCATGGAATACTTCATCTTCTGGGCTATGACCATGAGGAACCCGGGGAAGAAGCCAAAATGAGGTCAAGGGAAAAAGAACTCCTGGGGAAATGCTTGCCTTATTAGAAGCTTCCAGTAATGCTCAGTCCTCTGGATTTAGAGATAGTTGAGGACTACAGTTTGTGTGGTAGTTGGCAGGGACGATGATGTAACCGAGAGCTTGGGCTTTGACTCTATCCATTTAATTCTCATTTTATCCAGGAATTTGTCCACAAGACTGAGATTGCCGGTGAACGCCTCTGTCTTATAGTGCATGGGGATAACAATGGGTGGCTCTAATTGCCTTACTATTTCCACAGCTGTGTCAATGGGTATAGTAGATACCTCACCGACAGGCAAGAATAGTATATCTATATCTCCTAATTCCTCTACCAGATTCGGACCCAGAGGATGCCCTAGGTCACCTAGGTGACATAAAGTTATTCCATCCATCTCGATAACATAGATGGTATTTTTCCCTTTCAATTCCCCCTTCTTATCATCGTGAAAAGTGGAGATTCCTGTGATGAATGTCCCCCCTATTTCATATTCCCCGGGGCTTTTTATTTGTTTAGGCTCATTGGCGACGCCTTCGATGTAGCTATGGCCAGGATGGAAATGGCTCAATGTCACTATGTCTGCCTCAGGTTCACCCAGGCGGTAGCCCAAGTCAGGATGACATGGGTCTGTTATGATGGTTTTTTCTTTCCCTCTAATCAGAAAGCAGGAATGTCCTAGCCAGGTAATCTCCATCAGTGTCTACAGGATAACCCTTTTCTTTAGCTTTGTCGATAGCAAGACGACTCTATTAGCCAGAAAATGCATCAGCTTTGCGGGTGTGATTATCTTTTTCTATAGGGCTTATCAGAAGCGTCATCCCCTCTCTGCCCACAATGGCAATTTCCTCGCCGGCATCTATAGTTGAACTAGACAAAGCTTGCCACAGTTCACCGTTAACCCGAACATAACCTTTAGGGGAAATGAGAGTTGTTGTTCGACCTCGACTACCAATGTCCGGTGAAATCATCGGCTTCTTAACTAGCGCCTTCTTGTTAAGTCGGTAATTTATATAATTATATACCCCGAGAGCAATCATCATAATGATGAGACCCCAGAGGGGGATATTTATCGCAACTCTTGGCAGCAGCCAGAGCACGACTGCCACCAAGGCTGCCTCTTCAAGTAAGGTTGTTGTAATGGTGAGTACTGTATATCTCCTGTATTTCATTTTGGTATTGAGATAAAGAGTTAGGTCGGAATTAGATTAAACTTCAAATTTAATAGCTTCACTCAGGCCATCAGCGCGCGAGCGGGTGGGATTGTTGACAAAGAAAGCCTTAACTCCCTCCATTTGCTTTAGTTCCGGTCGTCCTTTGAACCGAGCATTAATGATATGCAAAGTAATAGAAATAGTCAAACGACAGGCCAATTGACAAGAACCAGCATAATCGTTAACATTTGAAAAATAATGGTTAACGAAATGAAGGGACAGATACTAAAAGCTCTTCGAGAGTATGGTGGTTATCTCTCTGGTGAAAAACTTTCTAACCAGTTTGGCACCTCCAGGGTTTCTATCTGGAAACATATTCGCAGCTTAAAAGCGGACGGCTATGTAATAGAGGCCTCGCCCAGGGGATACAGGCTGGTCTCATCTCCGGATTTACTGCTTCCTTATGAATTTCCCGGTTTGGAACAAGGAATTCACTACTTCCCAGAGATTAGCTCGACCATGGATGCGGCAAGGGAGTTAGCTAAAAAGGGGGTAGGGGAGGGGACAATCGTGATTGCCGAAGCCCAGACCCGCGGGCGGGGAAGATTAAGCCGAGAATGGCTCTCGCCGGAGGGAGGGATTTACTTCACTCTTGTTTTACGCCCCAAGATGAGTCCCGCATATGCTCCCAGGATAAACTTGATGGCCTCTGTTGCCGTGGCAGCTACGATTAGAAAGCTCTTTGGGTTAAAGGCCGAATTAAAATGGCCCAATGACGTCTTGATTGAAGGCAGGAAGGTGTGTGGCATACTGGCTGAAATGGATGCTGAAATGGATGTTGTAAACTTTGTGAACGTCGGCATAGGTATAAACGCCAATACCTCTATTCCCCAGTTTGAAAAAACGGTGACCTCCTTAAAAGATGCGTTAGGAAAGGAAATCTCCAGGAAGGAATTTTTAAGCGCATTGTTAATGGAAATAGAGCGACAGCAGCCTCTGTTAATGAAAGCAGATTTACTAGAAGAGTGGAGAAAACTCTCGGTGACATTAAATAGGGATGTCAGGATAGTAGCACCAGGTGAGGTGATAATAGGGCGGGCAATTGACATTGATACCACCGGAGCATTGATAGTAAAGGAGAAGAATGGCTCTTTGAAGAAGGCAATGGCCGGGGATTGTATTCACTTGAGGGAAGAAGCACCAAATACTGATACAGGAGCAGTCAGCCGTCAGTAGTCAGCATTCAGTATGAAGCTGATAGCTGAAAGCTACGTCGTGATAAGATGCCGCAACTAGCTATCATTGCCGTCTATTTTCTCGCCATAATTGGCATTGGGGTGTGGAGTAAACGGGGAGCAGGAAGTCAAAATGGCTTCTTCGTTGCCCATCGCCGGGGCACGCTGCTCCTTATCACCGGCTCACTTGTAGCCACTGCAGTTGGGGGGTCAGCAACCGTGGGGATGGCTGGTCTGGGGTTCAGGCAAGGTTTGACAGGCGCCTGGTGGCTTCTTGTTGGCTCCATCGGCCTCGTGCTTCTGGGGGTTTTCTTCGCCAGGAGAGTAAGAGGTGCTGCGCTTTATACTCTTCCAGAACTGGTAGAAAGGCAGTATGACCGCCGTATGAGTTTGGCGGCTTCTATTCTTATTGTTATCGCCTGGGTAGGGGTGGTGGCGGGACAAATCGTTGCTGCCGGGACAGTTTTATCTATCCTGGGAATAGGTTCTGTTGCTTTCTGGATGACTGTCTTTACTATAGTTTGTGTCGCTTATGCTATTCTGGGTGGCCAGTTCTCGATTATCCGTACCGATGTTTTCCAGGCGATGCTTCTTTTCATTGGGATTTTTGTCGCTTTGGTGCTGGTTTTCTCGCAAGTTGGAGGACTTGATGGGTTAAAAGCCTCTCTATCCCCGGGTTATTTCTCTTTTCCGACAAGCCCCGAGTTCGATTGGAAGATGCTCTTGTCTCTTTTGATTCTCGTCGGAGCGACTTACGTGGTGGGGCCTGATATGTATTCTCGACTTTTCTGTGCTAAGGGAGAAAAAACGGCCCAGCGATCAGCCATTTTGTCGGCATTTCTTTTCATCCCACTGGCTTTTGCCATCATCTTTATAGGGATGAGCGCCAAAGTTTTATACCCGGAGATAGCTGCCGAAGGAGCCTTTCCTCAGGTAATAACCAGTGTTCTTTCCCCGGGTTTAAGCGGACTGATCCTTGCCGCTCTGGTCGCAGCGCTCATGTCCTCGGCGGATACCTGCCTGCTTACCCAAAGTGTCATTTTAACTGAGGATATAATTAAGCGAGCGCACCCTGCGCTTGACGAAAGGAAAACCATTTTACTGACTCGCTTAAGTTTAATTGGGTTAGGTCTGGTGGCGTTGGGGCTAGCTTTGGCCTTAAAAGGAGTGATTTCATCCCTCCTTTTCGCTTATACCATATTCACCTGCGGCTTGGTTGTTCCGGTGGTCGCCGGATTTTACAAAGAGAAGCTAAAGGTGACACCGCGAGGTGCCCTGGCTGCTCTTATAGGTGGTGGGGTAATAGGATTGCTGGGAAAGATTCCGGGTCTTGACATTCCTCTCAAAGGAGACCTTGGCCTCATAGGTTTTGCTGTAAGTGCGGTGCTTCTTTTCGGAGTGAGCTTCCTCGATCCAAAGAGGTTGTCCCCACGAGGCACAAAGTAAATCAAAGCTTGGGCGGGGACAAGTCCTACCCAAGCTTTGATTTACTATTCTACACCCTTTTACTTTACCCTAACTCTGCCATATGTTCCCCGTAGCTTCAACAGCCCAGACAATGGGGTCAACCAGAAGCTCTCTGACCAGAGTTCTCAAAAGCTCATTTCCGGCTATGAAATCCGCGACAGGAGGACTAAACTGGTAGTACCAGGCGACAAATTGAGCGCCCACTGTGCTTTCCAGCAACACGCTATCACGAAACTCTCGCAACACATCGATCTGTTCAGCGGTAGGGGTTCCGTAGGCTGCGGTAGCAATAAAACAGCCTCCGAAGGGTGACGGTGTTGGTGGTATGTCTGTGGTGAATTGAAGGATAGTACCCTCAACCTCAATCTCGTTATGCTTAAGCTGGGCTATGAAATCATAAGTGGTGTCGGATTCAAGCCCGGTAACCAGTTCAGCATAAGTGCCACTTCTTGATTTGGATACCCAATCAGTATAATCCCAAAACAAGCCGGTGGACTTCTTATAGGCAAAGCGTACTTGCACCGGGCTGAAGTCACCCACAGTGTAGTTCATATTCAGAGTGCTTGAGTAAGCGGTGATATTGGTGGCGGTCTGTGTGGTGACCGTCGGATATACTGGCTCAAAGTTAGCTGTGATGGAGTAGTCGCCGTTCATAGTGATGGTGGTTGTGGCGTCATAGACATCGGCAATAGTGCCCACATCACCGGTCCACTCGACAAAAAGGTAGTCTTCCTCAGCCTCGGCCACCAGGTCAACCACCGCTCCTTCATCATAGGTGAATACTCCCTCGCCAGGTGTGGTTACCGAGCCTCCCTCCGTGCTGGAGACGGAGAGGTTGTATATCGTCACAAACTCAGCTGTGATGGAGTAGTCGCCGTTCATAGTGATGGTGGTTGTGGCGTCATAGACATCGGCAATAGTGCCCACATCACCGGTCCACTC
>Ga0315555_1001784_pt1 | contig 15473 bp, 8 predicted proteins | sample SalMarSW160380MG_FD_202113 | JGI IMG/M metagenome (GOLD analysis project Ga0315555, IMG submission 202113) | Salt marsh sediment microbial communities from the Plum Island Ecosystem LTER, Massachusetts, United States - Salt Marsh Sediment SW1603-80 ... | reverse complement strand
TTATCTAATTCATAAATTCCGTCGGTAGGAGTATCCAGGCAGCCCATGATATGCATTAGTGTTGATTTGCCCGATCCGGAGGGCCCCATGATGGCCACAAATTCACCTTCCCTGATTTCAAGATTGATACCACGCAGTGCTTCTACTTTTAATTTGCCGGTGCTGAATACCCTCCAGATGTTCTGCATACTAATCATAAAATAGAACCTGATTTAATTTCTTCATATCTTACCGGCCATGATTACTCATATCTCAATGACTGAATAGGATCTACCGCAGCAGCTCTGCGGGCAGGAAAATAACCTGCCAGTAAGCCTACTAACCCAAGAAGGACAGCAGTAGAAAATGCAATAGAATAAGAAAAAGTTGGTTTTCCCAGAAACTGTAAGGCTCCTTCACCCACCGGAATTCCCTGTAATGTCTGTATAATAAGCAGCGCAACAAATCCGCCGATAAATCCTCCTGAAAAGGCAATAAGCAGAGCCTCAAGAATAAATTGCAGTTTAATATGAACTTTTTTTGCTCCCAGTGCGCGCTTTATTCCTATTTCGCGGGTTCTTTCCTTCACCGAGACGTACATAATGTTGGCCACGCCCACACTGGCAATAAGAAGCGTAAGTGCTCCTATCAAACCTAAAAATAGTTGAATTCCTTCCAGAATAGTCTGACCAATTTCGGTTTGCTGAATGGTATCCCACATAAACAATGCCTTCTCGTCGGATGGATCAAAACGGTGTTTACGTCCCAGAATCTCAAACACCTCTCTCTTTACGTAAGGAGCCATTTCTGTTTTGTTTACCTGGTATACAATGCGGTTGAGATATTTTCTTCCCTGCAGGGTTTTAAGGGTTGTGGACGGAACAACTGCCTTACCCGCATCTGGTCCACCGTACATACTCATTTGCAGTTTCTTCTTGAGAACGCCGATGACTTTAAAGGGAATATTATTAATCATTATGATTTTTCCCACTGCCTCGTCTTTGCCCATTAAACGGTCCTTGAGCTCATTTCCCAGAAATACCACTCTTCGTCGCTGTTCAACATCGAGGGGGTCTATAAACCTTCCACCGGCATCGGGATAATGTGTTCTCATATCTTCAAATGAAGGAAGTACCCCGGTAATTCTCTCCGTTAAGGTCTTTTTACCATAGGTAAAAGATGCTCCCCACATATCATATTCCCCACTGATCTCTGATATCTGAGGTACCTTTTCCTTCAGAAGCTGCACATCCTCATCGGTGAAATGAATTTCCCGTCCCTTGGGTAACCCCTGGTAGACTTTGCTGGTCTGTCCGCCAAACAAGATAACAATATTAATACCCAAACCCTTATTGGCTTTTCCCATTTGACGTTTGAGGCCCTCTCCAAATGACAACAATAAAATGATTGTCAGAGTCCCCCAGGCAATCGCAGAAATAGTTAACAGAATGCGTTTTCGCTGTTTTTTCAACTCACGGGTAAAAAGACGAAACAAATACCAGGTTTTCAATACACAATCCTTCTTATTTTCGAATAGCCACAACCGGATCCATCAGGGCTGCCCGGCGTGCCGGGAACCATCCGGCAATAAATCCGATTACTCCCAGTATAAGAGCTGTAAAAACGGCAATTACAGGAGAAATGCCCAAAGTCCCAACATATTTCTTAAGATCGATTAAATTTACCAGGCTCACAATTCCATATGAAATCAGAAAACCTAACGTACCTCCGATGGCCGTAATGATGAATGTCTCCATCATAAACTGTCCCAGAATAAGGCGGTTTTTAGCTCCAAGGGCTTTCTTGATTCCTATCTCGTTTGTCCGCTCCTCTACTACCACATGCATAATATTGGAAACTCCAATGCCCCCAACTATCAGGGTCATACTCCCTACAATACCCAGAAATATTACAAATCCCTTGAAAAATGTGTTAAAGAATTTATCCATCTGGGTGGTATCCCAAATGGACAATGCTTCTTTATCCCCGGGATTAAAGTGATACTTCCGTCCCAGGACTTTATACAGCTTGTCTTTCATGGAATCGGTGAGTTTTACGTCGCTTGCCTGCACAATCATATTATTCACATATCGCGCTCCAAATAATCCTTCATAAGTGGAAGCAGGAATGACCATAATATTGGAATCGAAGGTATTATAATTGGAATTCTGAATTTTTTCTTTTAAAACTCCGACCACCATGAATGGAGTGGAATTAATAAGAATAGTCTGTCCTACACCTTCTCCTTCACCAAAGAGATCTTTCTCTACCTGATTTCCGATGAATGTCACCCTCCGGCGGTATTTCTGATCCAGAATATTTATAAACCGTCCTTCCCGAGGAATCATATTTCGCATCCGCCCGTATTCCGGGTAAACACCGCTAAGTTGCGTGGCGTATCCCTCTTTACCGACTTTTACTTTCACATCCCGGGAATATTCAGGGCTGATGTATCGAATTTCCCGGATTTGTCTTCTCAGCAGATTAATATCATTCTCCCGGAGATGAATAAAACGGCCACGTGGCAGTCCTTTATAGGGTATACTGGTTCTTCCCGGCCAGACAATGCAGATACTTTCGCCCATACCATGGGCGGCCTTGGAAGAAACCTTATGCAAACCATCCCCAAATGTGAGCAAAAGGATAATAGCCACAGATCCCCACACGATTCCGAAAAGAGTCAGAAATGTCCGTAATTTCTGATGACGAATGTCTCTGATCAATTGAACAAAATTTTTCCAAAACATCATAATAGAACCTGTATTGCTGTGAAGAGAATCAATCCATGGTTGTTTATTCTATTTCTTTGGGTGGTCGCTCTACTACTTTATCATCTAATGTCAATCCGTCCTTTACTTGCAGATTTACGCCGTCACTCAATCCAGTTTGAATATATCTTTTTTGAACGGTACCGGCAGAATCTTCAACTTCTACAAAAGCGCTGTCATTTTCAAATGACACCATTCTCTCCGGAACATACAGAACATCTTCTACCTTGCGAACAATAATTTCCGCATTGACAGAATATCCGGCCCGTAATTGCACTTTCCCGGGTTGATCTATGCTAATTTCGATATCGAATAAGGTTGCATTTTCTTCCTGTTTTGCTTTGGGGGAAATTCTTGCTACTATTCCGCCCACAGAAACATTAGGCAGAGCACCGATTTTAAACTCTACCGGCATACCAACTTTCACTCGACCCACATCAATCTCATCCACCGTACCCCGGAAAATCAGATCATTCATATTCGCAATGGAAAACAACGGAGTACCAGCCTGATAAGATGTCAGGGGAACCACAGGATCACCCACATTCACAAACTTCTCCAGGATAGTCCCGGTTACGGGGGCTTTGACTACCGCTTCAACTTTGATACCTTCGAATTCGGTTCGACCTTTCTCAATCAATGCCAATTTCTCCTGTTCAAGCTGCAATTGAAGTTTTGACTTCTCGTAGGTCATCTCTTCCTGCTCAAATTCCTGTTTTGAAATAAGGCTTTTCTCCAGCAGGTCATTTTTCCGTGAAAATTCGTTTTTAGCCTGGTCATAAGCCACTTTGGCCAATTCCGCATTGCGCCGGGCCTCAGTAATTTCCAGCGGAGTTGGATCCGGAATAATGTCAGCCAGAATTGCACCTTCCCGGATCTGATCTCCAACTTCCACATTCATTTTTTTCACAATTCCGGCAATTTTAGATTTGACCTGAATCTCCGTACGGGGAGTGATTTTTCCAATTGCCAGTGCTTTATCAACGATATTGCCTTGTTGCAGTTTTACAATCTTATATCCTTTTTCATTTCCCTTTTCATTTTTTAACAGTGTAAATACGACTATAAGTACCAATATCACCGTCACAACAGCAACGACTATCTTTTTCATAAGAACCTCAATATTTTCTAATTATGCTTCACTACGTGCAGAAAAAAGCATTGTTTCAGGATTATTATTAAAGGGCAAAGGGAGGGACTGAATATTCCATGCCATTTTAAAATGCAAATTGTGCCCGAAAATGTTTAACTGCTTTTTCAAAATGCCGTACTTTTTCAGGATCTTCCTAAAATTACACCACCAAGGATGTTTTCACCCGGATTTTGAACTTTGAAAAATGAATTTATTTCATCATCAAAAAAATTAGCGATTCCCCTGACTCCTAAATTTAACGCATTCCCAGCCAGGTAAGCTGCTTCACTGAGCATACCCACATTAAAATGGGCATATCGGTAGCCACGATTGGAAAAAATTTCAATATCATCAAATTTTACAGAAATAAAGACTGCGGCACTACAATTAAAAACTGTATCCTGGGCCAACGTCAGGTAAGAGAGATCTCCCCGAAAAGTACCCTTCTTTACCATCTCCAGTTTATGCTTATTGGCAGCATGATAACGATAAACACCATTAACCAGCCCCTCAACCGCATTCACCACCAGGTGGAATTTATAAGCAGGGTATCCATACATGGCAGGTATACGGGACATAAAGGCTAACACACTCGCCAGATCTCTTATTTCAATTGATATTCGAGCAAAATTATGAGATGATCGTCGGTTTTTAATAACCTGGGCAGTGGACAGCTGAAGATCCTGTACTATCTCCGGTAATAGAATTGTTTCCCCACCTTCCGGTTGATCACGCGGTTCCTTTGCATATGGGAGCGCAACATTCACCTGAACCAGGTTTTCAGCGGGATAGTAATGGGACGAACCGGCATAAAATTGGTTTGATAACTGATCCGGTTTCCATTGAAAACTGGTTTCCTCTTCTTTTTGCATACCGAAAGTATACGTTTCGTCATTCAGTTTTTCTGCCGGAACACCCACTGAAGCTATCAAAAGGGTTCTTTCATCACTGCCCGAAATACCCACAAGGGCATTAACCTGCTGATCCACAAAATCGCCCACAAGGTTAACCGTCAATTGCATACTGCTGGCTGCCAACGCCAGATTTTCGGCAATATAGCCTCCTTCCATCATGGAATAACGAAACGATCTCTGCCGGTAACGCCATGAATTTCTTGAATCTACTGAAGTTAATATCAGGAAAAGGGGTGAATTCTCAATAAAGGATAAGCCAAAACAGTATTGTTTTATGTTTTCGGCGAAATCACCCTGGCGAATCATAATCAATTCATGCAGCAGAGGATGATAATAAAATATTCCTTTGTCCAGACCATGGATGTTATTGTTTACCACATATATTTCAATGGGATATGAAGCACTCGCCGATGGAGCCGCCCGGAAATAAACCTTTTTTGCTCCATAATCCTTCACAAGAGTTACACCATTGGTTAAATAGAGCAGTTGTGAAACCGTATCCAGTGAAACCGCACTATCTTTTATGATGTCAAACCGATTAAAATGCTGGCTATTCTTAAGATCTTTAATAAAAGAAGACTGGGGGTCAGTCAGTTTTTTTTCAAGTGGGATTCCTGGGGTATCAGAATAGTTTTTTACTGGCAGAGATTTAGAGTCAGGAGGATCTTCCTGATATATATTTTTTATATCACTGTAGGTATATTTGGTGCTCTCGTGATAAAATCTGGCACTCTTGAATTGCCTCATATTTTTCTCTCCATGTTGATCAATCGGCCGGTAAGTTAGATAAAATTGGCGGAGTATGCCAGAAAAAATCATTTCCTTCAGCTGTCCATTTCCTGAAAGTTGGATATTTGATTATAAGTTTGAGGGTTATCAGGTTTTCTTTCCACTTGACAGTTCGAAAAATTTTAGCTAATTTTTTATTTGTATTTGCGGGATCGTCTAATGGTAGGACACCTGGTTCTGGCCCAGGCAGTGAGGGTTCGACTCCTTCTCCCGCAGCAAAATAAAACGCCCCTGCGTTATTGGCGGTTTTTGATTGGCGAAAATTATATCAGGGTGCAATCCTGATGGGAGTTTATATTTTCATTTTTTTCTTCCTGCCCACCTGTTCATAGCTTAATTATTATAGCAGCAGATATACTCTACCAGAAGAGAAAAACAAATGATAACATTCTTTTTTCCACATTTATATCAAATGCCTTTTGGGATAACTTATCTTGCTGGACATACAAAATTGATTAATATTTTCAAAAGTATTTATATTGATAAACTATCATTAAAAATTGTCGATAAGAATAATACTATTAATTAGATAGCCAGAGCTAAAAAATACCAATGTCTATATCTTCCACTTTTATCGGGAAAGTATTTGATAATTATCGCATTCTGGAAAACCTTGGTGTGGGTGGGATGGGTGTAGTATTCAAGGCAATCCATATCAAGCTGGACAAGGTATTTGCATTGAAAATGATTGCTCCTGCCCTGGTAATGAATGAGAATTTTATCAGGCGTTTTCAGGGAGAGGCCAAATCTCTGGCTAAGCTGGAAGATCCCAATATTGTCAGGATTTATGATTTACGCTCCCATAATGATCAATGGTTTATCGTTATGGAATATGTAGATGGCATTAATTTACTGCAAAAGATTAAATCGGCCGGGGCTTTCACCTGGCAACAGGCCATTCCGATTCTGCGACAGATGCTAAATGCCATCGGGCATGCTCATAATGCCGGAATTATTCACCGGGATATTAAACCCAACAATGTTATGCTCACTCAGGACGGTTTGATAAAGATCACAGACTTCGGCCTCGCCAAAGATCAAACCAGTCTTTCAAACAGTCAAACCGCTGCCAGCGGTGGCACACTTTATTACATGTCACCGGAACAGGTCCGGGGCCTGTCAACTATTGATCAACGCAGTGATATCTATTCTGCTGGAATGACATTTTATGAGATGATCACCGGAAACGTTCCCTTCAAAGATATCACTTCAGATTTTGAACTGAGAGAGACGATTGTCAAGAAAAAACTGAAAAAACCATCCTCATTCAATCCCGATCTTCCATCCGGTCTAGAGAATATTGTCATGAAATCCATCGCCAAAAACCCAGATGACCGCTACCAGTCCGCAGGTGAGATGCTTGAGGCAATTGACAATTTCATTGGCAATTATAATTATTTGGAAAATCAGGAACCGACTAGACAAGCAGGAAGTAGGAGTTGGCAACCGTTTATAAAAATACTTACTCCTGCCAGAGAACAATACAATAAATCAGTTACGAACACCAGCTCTGTCCCCTGGAATAAAATAATGATGATAGCCGCCACGCTGGTGATTTTACTGCTTACTTTTATTCTCTTCTATTCCCGGAGCTGGATTAGTGGGAATGATATAAATGAGACAATCGCCCATTTATCCATTTCAAGTGATCCGGGCAGGGCCACAGTTTATTTAAATAGCGACTCCATCGGTCAAACCACCCTGATTAATCATGCTGTTTCTCCCGGAAATTACATGCTGCACGTTATGAATCCGGACTATGGCAATATCGATACCTCCATTACTGTAAATCCGGGAAACCATCTTGATCTCAGCTTTGTATTCCGAGAAAAAATTCAGCCTGAAGATCCTGGTAAGAGCGCTGATTTCAAAAAACAAAGTGTAAAACCACCTCTCCCCTCCAATCCTGTTGTAACCGTTCGTTCTGATCCCGCTGATGCCATCCTCTGGATAAACGGACAAATAAAAGGTAGAACACCCTGTAAAATATGGGACCTGGAAAAAGGGATGTATGTTTTCAAGCTGCAAAGGGATGGCTATAAGATGTATGAAAATGACATCCTGATCAATCAGAATAAAACCCAGATTATTTCTGCCACCCTCCTGCCTCTAAAAGGAGAATTACACATAAATACAAATCCAGATTCTGCATTGGTATTTATTGACGGACAGAAGATCTTTCAGAAAAGTACTCCTGTTACTCTGAGAGATATCCTGGTGGGGGATCACAAGATTGAAATTAGAAAATCGGGATATGCTTCGGTTTTAAGGAATGTAAGGATAAGAGCCGACACTTTGTATTCCATGAATTTAAAACTGCAAAAGCTTGAGGGTAAATTGACAATTCGAATCAGGCCATGGGGCTCCGTCTATTTGAATGGAGAACTGAAAGCAGCTTCTGCTGACACGCGTTATGAATTGATTCTGCCTGTAGGTCAGTATAACGTGAAAGTTGTCCATCCGACGCTGGGTCAATGGCAAAAAAATATTGCCGTTGAAGCAGAAGATACGAATGATATTCTGGTTGATTTCAACCGTGAATATACTCTGGTAGTCTCTGCCCTTGATCAGGATGGAAACCCGGTTAACGCTACAATTTTCCTGGATAACGAAAACACCGGAAAAATTACCCCCCAGACCTTATTTGTTAAAGCAGGGCTTCATAAATTGAATGTAAAAAAAGAAGGATATATTTCACTTTATGGAGATAAAAAAATCAATATTGAGCAAAATTTAAAAGAACCACAAAAATTTGTATTAAAAAAACTTATTGAACAGGTCAATGATTTCTAATGAAACAGTCTTGCAAGTGTCATTAATTTTCTTAATATTTAAACATGATAAAACGAAAATCTGTGATTGCAAAACTTATTAATCCGCTTGCCATATATTTGGCGACGGTTCTGATTTATCTTCCACTATTGGATTTTGGAATAAACCCATCAGGAGTACTCTATGCAGCTGTGAGCGGGATATGTGCCGAACAGTTAAACAAGGCTGAAGAACTCTACTATAATGGAGAATTTGATAGTGCTCTGATGCTGACAAATCAATGCCTGCAGGATTCGTCCCTGATTAGCGAGAATAAAATGAAAGCCTACATTATTCGGGCACGAATCTATCTGAGTAAAAATGAGTCGGACAGTGCCAGGTTGAATATCAATAAAATCCTTGACTTAAACCCGGATTATCAGCCAACACTTGAGCAGGAAAAACCCCAATATGTTCATCTGGTGATGGAAATCAAGATTGAGCGGGCTTATGCGGAACAAAAATCGGGCAGAAAAGGAGTCGGTAAATGGGTTTGGATTGGGGCAGGGACGGTAGCTACTGCCGCAATAATCACGCTAATTGCAAGTGGAAGTGGTGCGGCCAAAGATCATACTAAAAACTCCCTGGCAGAACCACCGCCCTTTCCGGAATAATAAAGTGACATGGCGATGAAACAAAATCTACTTTGCATAAGCTTAACATTAATTGCATATAGTGTGCTATATGCACAAACCCCGATATACACGGGTACCATCAACGGACAAACCTGGACAGTTGCAGGATCTCCTTACATTATTAAAGGAGATATAACCGTAGAATATCTCAATATTCAGCCTGGGGTAATTGTGGAATTTGAAGATGATTATAAATTTGAAATAAATAATTATCTGGTTGCGAAAGGTGTCTATAGTGATTCGATTATTTTCAGACCCGATAGTTCAAATAGTGTTGGCTGGAAAGGCCTTAAATTTAAAAATGGCTCGTCCGCTGCTTCGGAAATAGCATATTGCCGAATCGAGGGAGCCAATGGGCAAGGGTTATGGATTGAAGAGGCAATTCAACGGGTGGCTAACTGCAGAATAGTTTACAATAATGGAGATGGTATACATATTAGAGATAATTATATTGACATGAAAGCGATTTATAGCAGTTTCAATACTCTCAATGGAATAAAATTAGAAACTGCACAGGTATCTCTTACAAATTCCGTTATTTACGGTAATAATGGCAGTGGTATTATTTCCACAAATAATTCAGATTCCACTTCACTGATAAATACTGTGATTGCTGGTAATATTGGTAATGGATATTCAGGAGGATATGGAAAACTTAGAATTATAAATTCAATTATTTTCGATAACTCCTGGGGAATCCTCTCAACTGTTCTAAACCCGGACATTTCTTATAGTAATATACAAGACACAACTTTCTATCCCAATCCCGGCAATATAAATGCAGATCCTGAATTCACTAACGATGAATTTTTCACCCTCGCCGAATCTTCTCCCTGCATCGATTCCGGGGATCCTTCAGGTATTTTCAATGATCTCTTTTCCCCTCCCTCACAGGGAGAGAGCCGAAACGATATGGGTATTTATGGTGGTCCTTATGCAAATCTATGGTATCCCCCTTTATTTTTTAACAGAGATAGTATATCTTTCGGAAAAGTTACAATTGACAGCGCATTAACAGTTTCTCTGAATGTAAAAAATTATAGAAATAATGGATTAACTGTCGAAAATGTATTTTTTGATGGTGTCAATTCACAGGTCTTCTTGACCGACAAACAATTTTTTTATTTACCATTTTTAGGAGAATTAGATCTCCAGATCAGTTTCATGCCTAATCAGGAACGCTCATATTTAGCAAATCTGATCCTTGAAACTGCCGCTCACGGTTCGGTTGCGCTTCCGATTAGTGGTGAAGGAGTAATTGCCCGTCTTAACCTCTTACAAACAGTCCTTAATTTCGGGGATGTGTCGCTAAACGATTCTTCCATTCTTGATCTTCCAATTCAGAATCTTGGCAGTGATACGCTTAGAATTCAAGTGTTAAATCCATCAACTTCAACTTTTTCTATAGATCGTGAATCATTGAAAATACCTGCAAATATTCAATTTGATACGCTGTTTGTTAAATTTAAACCGGATTCAATGGTGTTGAGCCAGGATTCACTCATTATCCTCAGTAACGATCCGCAAAATCCCCGCAAAAAGGTTACACTCTCAGGCAGGGGGCTGGCCCCGCTTCTGAAAATCGACCGGTCCTCTCTGGATTTTGGATCTGTTCCCCTCTCTTCTGATAGCGCGCTCGATTTATCTTTATCTAATTTGGGGAATGATACCCTTTTTATTGATACCCTCTTTATCTCACAGCAGGATACCGGAAAGCAAGCCTTTGAAATTGCCGATACCAGTATTTCCTATCCTGTCCTCATTTTACCCGCTTCTGATAAATTAATAACATTAAAATTCAAACCTCAGCAAGCAGGCCCTCAGAGTGGTCACTTGCACATCTTATCCAATGATCCCTATCAGGAAAACATAGTGGTGGAATTAACCGGAACCGGTCTGGCCCCGCGAATTATACTCTCAACTATGCAAATGGATTTCGGGAGAATTCCTCTCACAACAGATTCCACAAATGTTTTGATTATCTATAATTCCGGTTCTGCAGACCTCATTATATATCAAAGCAGCCTGAACACCACTGGAGGGGATTCATCCTATTTCACTGCAGATCTTATTAACAATGATTCATTAATAACCGCAGGGGATTCAGCAACTCTGGCCATTCATTTTAATCCCGAGGCAACTGGGCCCAGCCAGACCACTTTACAGATAAACAGCAACGATCCCCTGCAACCGAAGATCCTGGTGCTGCTCAGTGGTCTTGCTTATGACAACATGCAGGCGACCATTACGTTTGATTCAATACATTCCACAAATCCACTAATTAATGGCCAACCCGCAACTCTCAGTTTCAATATCAGCAGCAGCTCCCCTGTTGATTCATCTATATTGTACTTCCGGGCGGGCGGAAAATCCACCTACATGCGTGTCCCTCTTGCAAATACCGATGCTAATAACTGGTCCGGCGGTATTATAACTACACATATTACCGAACGGGGTCTCGAATATTATGTACGTGCCTATCATGGATGGACCATGACTCAATCCCCGGAAGCGGGAGGAAATGAACCGGAAGCGATTTCTGTGCATGTTCCACAACTTCAATTCCCGGATAAAACAAAGACAGAAATTTATCAGATGATTTCCATCCCGCTTTCCACACCGGGTCAGGATCTAAATTCGCTATTCGCAGATGATCTGGGAACTTATGATGACAGTCAATACCGTTTTTTTGATTGTTTGAATGGATCCACTTATGTCGAATTAACTGATATGACCGGGATTCTCCCACCCGGAAAGGCTCTCTGGCTTATCACCCGAGAAGCTGCGGATCTTAATATTTCCGATGCACAATCGGTACTGACCAACCGAGCTTTCAGCATCCAGTTGAGAAAGGGATGGAATATGATTTCAACACCATTTGACTTTCCGGTAAACTGGAATGAGGTAAATGACAGCCTTGTACTGCGATTTTATGATGGCACATCAGACTGGCCCCCTGAATCAGTATTGGAGCCGTTTAAAGGATATGCGGTCCATGCCCCATCGGATATGATGATCTCTATACCTCCTCATGAAAATCAGCAGGATACATCCGATATTCAGAATAATTTTTTCCCTCTGGATAATGGCTGGCAATTTCAAATTATTGCCGAAACGGGTCATTTAAAGGACCGTTTTAATTACGCCGGAGTTTTAAAACAGGCCAGCACAGGCCTTGACAAATACGATCTGGAAGAACCTCCACCCATTGCTGATTATATCCGGATATATTTTCAATTAGAAAATGTGAGTACACAATTTTCAAGCGATTATAGAGCACCGGGACAAAACGGCTACCGGTTCCACTTTACGTTGGCCAGCAATGTTGTGGGTGAAAAAATATTAAAAATCAGACCGGAGAATCTGCCCGCATCATATAATTGGGCAGTCATCTCCGATGAGGCAAAAATCAACTTTGGAAAGACGGATATAAAAACACCATCGAAATATTCATGCTATGAATTAATTGTCGGATCACCTGATTTTATTGATAAAAACCTTACTGATTATGCTGAATTACCTTCTACATTCAAACTGGAACAAAACTATCCCAATCCCTTTAATCCCACTACTTTCATAAAATACCAGATACCACAATCGGTCCATATCACTATTAAAATATTTAATATTTTGGGGCAGCGGGTTAAAACTCTGGTACAGGATGAATTCCAGGATCCCGGTTACTATCAGCTGGAGTGGAATGGATCGAATGATGCGGGACAACCGCTAGCCAGTGGTATTTATTTCCTGCGGCTGAGTACCAGCCAATATAACCATTCCGTTAAAATGTTATTTCAGAAGTAAGTTAAAGAAAATCTTCATACTTTCCGAAAATATAATGGATTAGAAAACCGCATGTTCTTTTAAAAATATTAATTTGATAATGAGCATAAATTATTCGGAAAGTCCAAAAGATTACAGTGAAACATGAACATTAAATCAATTTTAAATTCTCCTGGGGAACCGGGCGACAATGCTGAAGAGGAAACAAACTGGTATTGCATAACCCGCTTTCTGGTTTCACTGGCTCTCGATTATGTTCAATCCAGGCCTGATGATACTGATAGTGTTATACAAAATCATCTCATAAATTTAGCCGATCTGATAAAAGCCGATCGGTGCTATATCTATCTTTTTAAGGCACACTATAATTCCATTACCCTGTCACACAGCTTTAAGCGAAACGGCATAAAGAACAAAATTCCCCAGCATGATCAAATTAACAGTGACGATTTCTCCTGGTTAATCCAGCCCATTCTAAAAAACTCACCGGTAAAAATCAGATTGCGCACAGAATTACCACCAAAAGCCGGTACTATTAAGGCAATTATGGAGGTGGAAGAAACCCAATCTATGATTCTCTGGCCACTATGGTTACAGGACAGAGTCGTTGGAATACTGGGGCTGGATTCTCTGCATGATATAATAGAAATCGATAAGAACCAGGAATTTCTCCTCAATACTGTCTGTATGATTTTTGCAACTGCCATTGAGAGCGCCGAGAATCATATTTCTGTAATGGCAAAAGAGTTGAAATACGGGAAGCTTTTTTCTGATATTGATGATGCTGCCTTTATTTCAACTCCCGAGGGCAAATTTATTGATATTAATCCAGCGGGTCTTGAATTATTAGGTTACGAAACCCTGAGTGAGATATGCTCTTTGGATATCGCACAGGATATATACCAGAATCCCGCAGACCACAAAAAATACCAGGAGATGATGAGACAAGCGGGAAGAGTGAAAGATTATGAGCTTTTTTTAAAAAACCGCTCGGGTCAACAAATTTCGGTGCTGGAAACATCTGTTGCCATTAAAGACCATGACGATAACATTATCTCCTATCAGGGAATTTTAAAAGATATAACATACAAACGTCCAATAGAAGAACAAATTTTTCAGACAAAAAAATTGGAATCCATCGGCATGCTGGCAGGAGGTGTTGCTCATGATTTTAACAATATTCTTACCACCATCAGCGGATATGCCGAGTTGATTTTAATGGACATGGACCGCTCCAGCAAAAATTATAATGATTTAGAAAATATTTTGAAAGGTGTAAAACGTGCCGAGGATTTGATCCATCAGTTGCTGGCGTTCAGCCGGAAACAAATGATTGAACCCAAAATAGTGGACTTAAACGACGTAATAAAAGAACTTCATACTATGCTGACAAGACTGATATCTGAAGATATCCGCCTTGAATTACATCTGAAAGATAATCTTCAATGTATTAAAGCCGACCCGGTTCAGATCCAGCAGATTCTGGTAAACCTGGTTGTTAATGCCAACCAGGCCATTAAAAGCCTGGGAGATAATGTCAAAAGGAGAGAGATTATCATCAGCACCACCGATGAGGTGCTGAACAGTAACTCCCTAACTCAATTTCCCGGATTGCAGGAAGGAAAATATATTCTCATCACAGTGAAAGATACGGGTATTGGAATGGATGAGGATACCCGGCGGAATATATTCGAACCCTTTTTCTCCACCAAGAAAAGTGGCGAGGGTACAGGACTGGGACTCTCTACGGTTTATGGAATAGTTAAGCAGAATCAGGGCAACATTTACGTTGAAAGTAAGCCGGAACAGGGAACTACCTTTAAAATTTACTGGCCCGCCACCTCCGAAAGCAAAACATTTGAATTCAAAAAGGATACAGACATACACTTCCGGCCGCATAGTGAAACGATATTGTTTGTGGAAGATGATGTTAATGTAAGGGAACTGATGTGCACAGGATTGAAAGCAATGGGTTACAAGGTATTTGAAGCGGAAAACGGGAGACACGCTTTGGATATGGTGAAGAAAAAAAATCTGGTAAATAAAATTGATCTGGTTATATCGGACATTGTCATGCCTGAAATGGGTGGTGAAGAACTTGCTGATAACCTTCGAAAATTCAATACCGACATAAAGATTCTACTTTGTTCCGGCTTTACGGACAGCCGTATTTCCATGTCAGAGACGCATACCAGAAATGGTTACTTTTTTCTTCCTAAACCCTATACAATAAAAAAAATGGAGAAAAAAATTCACTCCATCCTGGATAATCATCAGGAATAATTGGGAACCCACCACCTTAAAATCCGGAAACGGAATATATTTAAATTTTCCTATCATTCCGTCAAAACTTACTAATAGTTGCAACCCGTTTTTCAAGTACTAGACAAGGCTTGAATTTATGTAAACAATTGTTTAACTTGTTGTAAGCCCAAAGGTACGAATATTTCTGTCTAAACTATTTTATTTGAAGACTTCATTCTAAGCATTAAAAATGGATAATCAAATTTCATAAGATTATGCATATTGAACATTTAATAGAAATATTGGGGTATCCGGCTGTATTTTTACTGGTGATGGGTGAAAGCATGGGATTACCGCTACCAGGAGAAACAATATTATTGATTGCTTCAGCATTTTCAGGAATGAGCGGAAGATTAAA
>Ga0315555_1001783_pt1 | contig 15479 bp, 17 predicted proteins | sample SalMarSW160380MG_FD_202113 | JGI IMG/M metagenome (GOLD analysis project Ga0315555, IMG submission 202113) | Salt marsh sediment microbial communities from the Plum Island Ecosystem LTER, Massachusetts, United States - Salt Marsh Sediment SW1603-80 ... | reverse complement strand
AAAACGTGAAGAGAAATCTTAACCGGGGTGAAGAAATTGTAAAGATTTTTGAAGTCGGAAGAATTTTCTCTAAAGGTAAAGAAGAAGAGGAAAACATAGGAGGTGTTATTGCAGGAAATATATCAAAGAAATGGTACGAAAAGGAACGTGAAGTTGATTTTTACGATATAAAAGGTATAATAGAAACACTGCTTGGAGATATAAAAATCAAAGATTATTCTTTAAAAGATTGCACCGATCCATTGTTCATCAAAGAAAGAGCGTTAAGTATAAACTCAGGTGGAGAATTATGCGGAACATTTGGGATGATAAATCAAGGAATCTGCAAAAATGATGTTTTTGGCTTTGAAATTAATTTAAAAAAACTCTTAAAACACAAAAAGGAGGAGCGCTTTAAAAAAGTTAGTATATTTCCGCCTTTGAAAAGAGATATTTCAATAATAGTCGATGAAAAAACGCCATTCGAGGAAATAAAAACTTTATTAGATAATTCAACCAGGCAAAGAGCGCGTATTAAATTAATTGATGTCTACAGCGCGAAAAAACTCGGAAAAGATAAAAAATCTCTTACGATTAGACTTGAATTCTACAACCCAAATAAGACACTTACGGACGATGAAACAAAGGACGACATCAAAGCTATTACAACAAAACTTAAGAGTATAGGAGCCACTCTAAGAGAATGAATATTTTAGATTTTGATTACCTATCCGATATTGTAAAAAATTGTATGAAAACTATGAAAGATCTAAAACTGCAAAATGAACAACTAAAAAAAGAACTGGAAAAAGAAAAAGAAAAGAAGAAAAAAGCAATAGAACTTATAAATAACATAGAAGAAGAATTAAAAAAGAGGCTATAAGTGGGAAAAGAAGTAGAAGTAAAAATCTTAGGAAATAAATATTCTTTCATTACTGATAAAAATCCTGAAGAAGCTTTAAAAATTGCAATGTTTGTCGATGAATTAGCTAAAAAAATAAAGGAAGAAGAACCTTACTCTTCAGAAAACACCATTGCAATATTAACAGCTCTAAATATAGCAGATAAATACTTTGCACTGGCTAACGAGATTGAAAAATTAAAAGATATGTCTGTCTAGAATAATACTTCTTTCCCTTTGCCTCTCGAAAAAATAAAAAGAGAGGTTTCAAATGAGTTGGATAATAATCGTATTATATGGAGTAATTTCAGTTGTTTTACTTGGTGCTGGTTACTTCCTTCAGAAATTTAAAACCGACAAGAAAATACAAACGGCTGAAACAAAAGCTGAGAAGTTAATAAGAAATGCTCAATCCAAGAGCAAAGAAATAGAAGAGAAAACTCGGGAAAAGTTAGAGCTATTAAAAAGAGCGCAAAAGAAAGAATTTATAGAAGAAACTAAAGCTCAAAAAAGACATCTTGACAGATGGGAAAAAGAATTGGAAAGAAAAGACGAAGAACAAAAAAGAACCAGTAATTTCCTTTCTCAGAAAGAGAAAAACTTAATGAGTCGAGAAAAAGCTGTTCAAGAGCAAAAAGAAGAAATATTGCTAAAACGTAAAAAATACACCGACCTGGTGGAAATAACAAACAAAAGGCTGGAAACAATATCCAGAATGACCCGGGACGAAGCCAAAAAAGAAATATTGGAAGAAGTCAGCAAGCAAGCCGAAAATAAGGCCATTCAGATAGAGAACGAAGTTATAAATGAAGCAAGAAAAAAAGCCAAACGCTCTGCTCAAAAAATTATAACCGAAGCAATTCAAAGATGCGCGATAGACAATGTTTCCGATTCAACAGTTTCCGTAGTATCATTACCTTCCGAAAATATGAAAGGAAGAATCATAGGAAGAGAAGGTAGAAATATCAGAGCCTTTGAAAAGGCTACAGGTATAGAAGTAATAATCGATGATACTCCGGAAGCAGTTACTTTATCCTGTTTTGATCCCATAAAACGAGAAATTGGTAAAACCTCATTGGAAAAATTGGTCAAAGATGGACGTATACATCCCGCAAGAATAGAAGAAATTGTAGAAAAGACTAAACAAGAATTCCAGGAAAGAATCTTTGAAATAGGAGAAAGCACTATTTTTGAACTTGGTCTATCAAAAATAAAAGACGAATTGGTGGAAATGGTAGGAAAATTAAAGTTTAGATCAAGTTACGGGCAAAACGTACTGCAACATTCAAAAGAAGTTTCCTACCTGATGGGTTTAATGGCAGGAGAATTGGGTCTCGATATAGAAACAGCAAAAAGAGCAGGTATATTGCACGATATAGGCAAAGGGATGAGCCAGGATTACTCTGGTAGTCACGCAGATATCGGGGCAAGCGCTGCAAGAAAATTCGGAGAAACACCTGTAATTGTTAACGCGATCGCGGCACATCACGAAGAAGTCGAGCCAGAAACTCCTTTCGCGGTACTTCTTCAAGCAGCAGACGCAATTTCCGGAGCCAGACCCGGAGCAAGAAAAGAAACATTAGAAGCCTATATCAGAAGAGTCGAGGAATTAGAAAAAATAGCTTCATCCTTTAATGGTGTAAAAAAGGTTTATTCTATCCAGGCAGGAAGAGAAGTACGGGTAATAGTTGAGCCCACGAATGTTTCCGATAACGGAACCAGAGAACTCGCAACAAAAGTCGCGAAGAAGATAGAAGAGAATTTAAGCTACCCAGGAGAAATAAAGGTAACTGTTATAAGAGAAACCAGAGCCGTAGAACACGCGGAATAATTTATATAAGGCATCTTGTGTGGTTCTTAAAGTTAAGGAGTGGATGTTGAAAATACTCTTTATCGGTGACGTTGTAGGCAAACCGGGCCTCAGGTTGCTTTCCGAACTCATTCCTTTATATAAAAAAGAAGCAAAATACGACTTAATCATCGTAAATGGAGAAAACGCTGCCGGAGGATTTGGATTAACCGTTAAAAGTGCTTCTAAACTAAAAAAATATGGTTGCGATATAATAACTACAGGAAATCACATATTTGACAGAAAAGAAGAACTCAAAGAAATCTTCAAGCTCGAATATGTAATTCGACCTTTAAATTACGATGAATCTTTCCCTGGTGAAGGTTTTAAAATTTTGGAGATAAAAAACAAAAAAGTTGCTGTTGTAAATATACAGGGACAAACTTTTATGCCTAAAGAACCTAAAACTAAAAATCCTTTTGAGATAATGAAAGATTATGTTGAAAAACTGCTGAAAATTACATCGATAATAATAATCGATATGCATGCCGAAACAACAGCTGAAAAAATCGCAATGAGGTATTTTTTAGACGGAAAAATCTCAGCTCTAATTGGAACACACACACATGTACAAACAGCCGATGAAATTATATCACCCGCTGGAACAGCCTATATAACCGACGTGGGAATGACAGGACCTTTTGATTCGATAATCGGAATGCAAGCAAAACCTATAATAAAAAAATTTCTGGGGGATAAGGAACAATCATTTAAACTTGCAAAAAATGATGTAAGAATGAACGCGGTTGAAATAGAGATAGCAAAAAACACCGGAAAGGCAAAATCTATAAGGAGAATCCAAATTGCAGAAAATTCTTAGCGGTAAAGCAGTCGCGGATAAAATTCTTGAAAAACTCGAAAAGATTTCCCCAAAGAGAAAACTTGGCGTTTTAAAAGTAGGAAACGATGCCGGGAGCTCTTATTATCTCAAAAGCATAATTAAAAAAGCTGGTAAAGTAGGGATTTCTGTAAAATCTCTCGAGTTAGCAAAAGAAACTTCTGTGGAAAAAATAAAAAAAGCGCTCAAGAAAATAGCAAACAAAAAAATTGTTGACGGGATACTTATACTGGAACCTTTGCCTAAAGAAATTGATATTATAGATTTAATAGAGTTAATAGGTAAAGATCTCGATGTTGAAGGTATACATCCTTATAATCTGGGAAAATTACTAATGGGAAATCCTACTATTATTCCTTCTACTCCGGGGGCAGTTCTGGAATTAATGAAATACTATGACATCGATCCTACCGGAAAAGAGACTGTAATAATAGGCAGAAGCAATGTTGTAGGAAAACCTCTTGCTAATTTATTACTAAGGAAATGTCCTCTTGGGAACGCAACAGTAACAGTATGTCATTCCAGAACAAAATATATAAAAAATATCTCCAAAAAAGCGGATATTTTAATTGTTGCAATGGGACAGGCTGAATTTATAAAAGATAAATTCGTTAAAGATGGAGCAATAGTAATAGACGTCGGAACGAATGAAAAAGACGGAAAAATGGTCGGAGACGTTCATTTTGAGTCTGTCGAAAAAAAAGCTATGGCAATAACACCTGTTCCCGGAGGCGTAGGTAGTATTACAACCGCGATGTTATTGTCGAACCTTTATAAACTGTGAAAAATATTTATCACACAGAAATACAGAAAGAAAAGATAATGCTGTTTAAAACCCATCCCAACTTCAAAAAACTATTTTCACACAAAGAACACAAAGAGCACAAAGAAAAAAATGATATTGTCTGAAACCCTATCCTATACAAGAAAAATACCTCACACAGAGAATACAGAGAAAAAAAGGTAATGGTGTTAAAACTCCTCCCACATCCCCAAAAAACAATTATCACACAAAGACACGAAGAACACAAAGAAAATTTTTACTTAAATAAAAAAAATAAATTAAAATGGGTGTGGTTGGGCTTAGTGTACTTTGCGGCTTTGTGTGAGAATAAAAATGCTTATTTATTCGGTTAGTGAAATAGCTTCAACAATAAGAAAAAAAATTTCCAATATTGGTTGGGTATGGGTACAAGGTGAGGTTAGTAATCTTACATATCACAATTCCGGGCACATATATTTTTCCCTAAAAGATGAAAATGCTGTAATTAGAGGGGTAATATTCAGGAGAGAAGCAAGTAAACTGGAGTTTAGACTACAAGAAGGTAGAATATTCCAGATATACGGCAGAATAGATATCTGGGAAGGCGCAAGTCAGTATCAAATAATAGGAGAAAAAGTTTTACAGGGAGAACTTGGTCAATTTTACCTCAAATTTCAAGAAATCAAAGAAAAATTAGAAAAAAAAGGCTTTTTTGACGAAAAAAACAAAAAACCTCTCCCCTATTTCCCCGAAAAAATCGGCATTATTACATCAGCAGAAGGTGCCGCGGCTAAAGACGTCCTTAAAATCATAAAAAAACGTTTTCCGGGAACAAAGGTTATTATTAGACCAACAATGGTTCAGGGAAACGATGCCCCAGCTGATATAATAAACGCTATAGAAGAATTTGAGTCATTTGGAGGCATAGATACCTTGATCCTAACAAGAGGAGGCGGTTCTATCGAAGATTTATGGGCTTTTAACGACGAAGGAGTAGCAGAAGCCATATTTAAGTGCGAAATACCCATTATTTCCGCCGTTGGACACGAAAGAGATTTCTCAATAGCAGATTTTGTTGCCGACAGGCGAGCTGCAACACCTACGGAGGCGGGAGAGCTCGCCGTACCGGATACAAAAGAAATAAACAACCTATTAGATAGCATTAGATATAAAATCATAAAATCCACCTCACAAAAAATCAAAACCTATATATTACGGCTAAAAACAATAGAAAAAAGCTATGCAATAAGACGTCCCTTATCCATTTTCGAATTAAAAGAACAACAACTAGACCATCTCTACGATAAACTAACCAAAGAAATTAAATTAAAGACAAACAAAAACCAGGAAAAAATTAAAGGATTTGAAAATATTATCCTGGCAACTTCATACAAAAGAACCCTTGGTCGGGGCTACTCGATAACCAGAAAAAACAACAAAATAATCAAAGATTCCTCAAAACTTAAAAAGAAAGATTTAATCGATATTGAGTTCCATAAGGGCAAAAGTAGAGCAATCGTAGAAAAAAACGAAAAGCAATAACAACTTCGCAATAAGTTAAAAAACTTACCTAACAACATACACAAACATTAAAATTACTCTAAAAATAAAAAACGTACCAAAAAAGGGTTTAATTCATACAATATAAAACATTGATATTTAATAATTTAAAGTATAGGTTTTAAACCAAATCATATTTCCGAAACGTTAAAATCTAACTCTTTTCATTAAAGTTTTATTTTCTAATTTCCTCGAAGAACGGCGTTCTCTTAGTTTCAACACAGGTAGCTGCGTAAATATACATTGCAGCAGACCAGCTTTGCCAATCCTGTCCCCTTGGCTTCCCGTCTTGAGCTTTTATCCACTCATTAAAACCGAATTCCAGTTTCTTCCTGCGTGATTTTTTTATCAATTTGGTTAAAGCCATAAGTTTCTGCTCGGCAAGTTCTTGTTTACCTGCTGCGACTAAAGCAGCTACGTAGAACCCGCACACAAAAGGCCAGATTCCGCCGTTATGATATTCTCCGGGTTTATTATAAGATGCATACCTTGGCATCCAGTCAGGATTATCCGGATATATAAAAGGGAAGAAATTAGGAGGAAAATCGACAGCCAAAAGATGCTCCTCTTGCAATATTTTAATCTCTTTTTCTACCCAGGAAATAATCGCATTGGCTCTTTTTGCGGAACATATTCCGCTAAGAATTGCCAGACTATTACCTAAAAGATCAAACCGTTCATTCCTGTATACTTTATATGACCAGAGCGCGTAATATGGTTTACCGCGTAATATCAATCCTTCATGGACTTTCCCTTTCTTTTTCGGTCCCCTTATAGTAAATTTCTCCATCATTGATTTCAATATTTTTGCCCTTTTTCTATCACCCAGAAGTTTTAAATAACTATAAACAATAGTATTTACAAAAAGCCCGTAACCCAGAACCCATAATTCATCTCTCCAATCACTTGTAGGCAATTGCGCAACGATAACCCTATCCCCGGGACTCTGATATTCCATCCATTTTTTTGCTTTTTCTACGGCATCAGCAAGAAATTTCTTTTCACCGGTAACTTTCCCGAAAATAGCTGTTGCCATTAAAAACAACGGAGTGCTGTCACTCGAGCCTTTGTCTTCCGGGTCATTAACAAGAGAAGGTATGTGTCCGAGTTTCGTTTGATTTTTTGCAAGTTCCTTGAGTACTTTACGCAGAATTTCAATTAATTTTTTGTTGCCTGAAGTTAGAATTCCTAAAGATGATATCATTAAGTCCCGTGTATATGGTTCAGGATATCCCCATCTTGCGGTTCTAGGCAACCCATCATAAGGACCTTTTGCGTTTTGCAGCAAAACTTCTGTTGCAGCTTCTTTTGCCTGTGTAATTAGATCTATATCATAACTACTCATTTCATGAAATTCCAAGTTTTTCCGCAACTATTTTCACAAATTTCTTGGCTACAACTTTATAATCAAAAAGCTCAACCATTCTTTCTCTTCCAGATTCACCCATTTTTTTTCTTAATTCCTCATTTTCCATCAAATCCATCATATAATTAGCTATATCATGTACACTCGCTCTAAAATCAACCGTTCTCGATCTTTTAAAAGTAACTCTTTGCGCCTGCTTATCTTCCGGATAGTCTCCAAGATACATCTCTTTGACTCTAATTTCCTGTGCTACTCCGGCAAGAAAAGCATTCTCGCCGTGAACCATTGTATCCAGCATTCCCATCGCTTTAATACCTATAACCGGCTTACAGCAAGATGCTGCTTCAATCTGAGTCATTCCAAATCCTTCCAGTCGGGAAGGAGCCGCATAGATATCACAAGCTCCTAAAAGATAGGGCATAAAATTTCTTGAAATTACGTTAGAAGCGTAAACAACTTTCTTAGAAATACCGAGTTGCGCGGCAAGCTGTATATCAATAAGATTTTGGGCTTCCGTACGAGGTTGAGGCCATACTTTACATACGTATTTCCAGGAAGGTGCCTTCGGTTCGTTAATTGCCAACGCCTGCATTACTTCCTGCGCACCTTTAGAAGTAGCATCTCCCCCAACAGTCAGAATCATTAATTCTTCAGGTTTTACTCCGAGAGAATCACGAATAGCGACAATTTTAGGGTCTTTTTTCTCTCTCGGTATAAAAGAATCGGTATCACAACCTACCGGTAAAACGTTAATGTTTTCACCGCTTAAACCGTCTCTTTTATAAATTTTTTTAACCCATTTGGAAGTAACTAAAATAAGAGGCAACGAATCAAGAATCTCTCGATAACTTCCAACGTAACCATCTGCGACCAACCATGGAATAGCTAAACATCCGAATCTCTGCGGATGAAGTACAAGCTCCGGAGTATGTCCCCAATACCCCACTCCAACAACTATATCCGGCTTAAACCAGTGATAATACCATTCTTTTTCCTGGTAAGATTCGAAATTTACAGGAAAAGCTTCTATACCCATCTCGGTTAAACCTCTGTATAAAAGTGCACCCTGTGTGGCAAGTCCGCCCGGGGAAGCCGGATAATCAAACATTACAAGTACTTTCATAATTTTTCTCTCCTTGATATCAATTTTCTCCTGACATCATTTGCAGACTTAAAACACCAAAAAGCTTCATTTTTTGGCGTCGTTTTCGCTTCCCAACTTTCAAAAGAAAAACCATATATATCCGTAATAATTTTGAATTTTTTATTCCGAATCTTTTCCGGAAGTTCCATAATCATATCGGCATTATCTATTGCGCGGGGATAATACTTTTTTCCGCCATCCTCATACGCGAACATCCATAATTCTTGAGCAACTAATTTTTCCTTTTCCATCAAAGATAAGACTGCCTTACCGGTTTCCTCATGTCTCTTGTGCCTAAAGTACTCACCTTTAATACTATGTGTAATAATAAGATCATATTCGTTTTTTTTAAGTAGCGATAGAATAACTTGTCCAACTTCACTGATTCCAATGGATCTTTGTTCAACACCGTCATCAAGATCTCCGATATCTCCAATAGCATTAAGCTCTTTAAGAGCCACGAAGAACTTCGGATTTCGATCCCTATCGCTCTTTCTACATAGAGAAATTATCTCCCAGTTTGATTTGCAATTAATAAGAACAGTACCTCCGGCCCAGAGGGTCTCATCATCCGGATGAGCCACAATTAACGCGCAATTCTTAAAATTCCACATTATTAAGCAAGATACGAACAATTATATTTACTGTCAAGATGTTATAATTTATACTATAATCGGTTGAATAAAACGTTGGTTATTTTGTATATTAATAAGAAAGCATCAATACTTGACATTTCCATTATTGATCATTAAAATCTAAATAATTAAGGAGGTAAGATGGAAGAAAATATAGCAGTAAGGAAATCCGAAAAATATAGTTTAAAGCCAGATGCTTTCGAATGTTACGGTCACGGTTGGAGGCAGCTCTGGAAAAACTTTCTCGAACTATTTATAATATTTCTAATATTTAACTTTACGTCGCAGTTTGCCGGTATTTTCTTTATCCCTATGTACTTTACCGCTTTTTTCGAAAAGGAACCTAACTTTGTAATATTTTTGATTCTCTTTGCGACTATTGCCACAATTTTATCAATAGTATTTGTTTTTTTAGTAGCTAGGCCTATGCAATTTGGATTATCTTATCTGAATCTTAAGGCATCAAGAGGAGAGAAATTTGAAATAAAAGAATTATTTTCACCTTTTAAGGATTACTGAAACGTTGTCCTTGCAAGTTTTCTAACTGCTCTTATAGTAGGATTTGGAACACTTTTCTTAATTATTCCCGGCATTATCTTTGCATGCAAACTTATATTTGTTCCATATATAGTCATGGATAAGAAAATGAAGGCGACTGACGCGATAAAAGAAAGCTGGAATATGACAGACGGACACGCCTGGACTGTATTTGGTATGATAGCACTAGCTATACCAATCGCTATTGCAGGTTATATATGCCTTTTTGTAGGTGTATTTATATCTATGATGTGGATATACATAGCTTTCGCTTCCCTGTATTACGCGGTTAGCCTGGAAAAAAGATAATGTTTACAACAGAGGACACCGAGAAGAAAAGAGCACACAGAGATTTTTTGATGTTTAAAACTACCCCACAGCACAAAATTATTTTCACACAAAGACACAAAGATCACAAAGAAAAACCCATTTTAGATGTTCAAAATTCTTAATTCTTGACTCACGATTAAAGACTATTCTAACTACTCTCTACTATCTACTATATTTCTATTTAACGCCCCATATGCAGCTATATAACTCTTTAACAAGGCATTTATTCTTCTTCATATCTTCTTCTATCTTTTGAATTCCTTCCTCAAAACTTTCATCACTTATTAACTTTATTGCTGAAAAAGCTTTATTTTTAAACTTTTGAAATATTTCCCCACTCATTTTATACTCTTTTTCCGAATGAGTTATATTGATTCCCTTAAAACCGTTATTTTGCATGCTTTTTACTATTTTATAGACCCCGGGATATCTTTTCCTTTCAATTTCTAATGATTCGGGAAAATATTTTGTTATTGTTCTATTTTCTAAATCTTCCCCGGAATCTGTTACTGTGACTAATACCCCATCTTTATTTAAAACACGATTACATTCTTTAAAATAATGATTTAAATCTTTGACATAATGAATTACATCGATTGAATATGCTAAATCAAAGAAATCATCCTCATAATTAAAAACGTTATCCAGATTATCAACATTTAAATTTAAGCCTGGATTTTTTAAATTTGCCTCATTTATCATATTTTCTGAATTATCAAAACCATAAGAATCACACTTCAATTTTTGAGTTAATGCATACAAATAATCAGCTGTACCGCACCCGATTTCCAACATTTTCTTGATATTTTTATCTTTAATCCTTTCCAGGATATGATTTACTACGGTAGAACTGGCGTTTCTATATATTGAATAATTCTCCGAGATATTATCATAATCAATATTATAATTCATTTATCCTCTCTTTTGGCTATAATATCTTTACTGAAAGAGAATTCATATAAAGACTAAAAAGCCTCTTGGAATTTAACAAACGGAATAAAATTATGACTTATATACTCCTACCCTTTATCTTTTATACAATCCTATAAGTTCTCCCTTAGCCAATATATGCCCTTCCATTTTCTCAAGTAACCGGTATTTGTCTATATTGCTTTCCGCATCCAACATTTCATCCAGCGCGTAAACTTTGAAATGATAATGATGAAAACCTGAAGGCGGACAGGGTCCTTTGTAGCCGGGACGTCCATAATCAGTAATACCCAAATCAGCTATATCACTTATTTCAGCATTTTCTTTGAAACCATCTATATCCGCCGGAATATTAAAAACAACCCAATGGACAAAATCACCACTCGGGGCATCGGGGTCATCGCATATCAAAGCGAATGATTTAGTCCCCTCGGGAACTCCTTCCCAACTAATCTCGGGAGAAACATTTTCTCCATCGCAGGTAAACTTAGCCGGTATCGTTCCCCCAATTTCAAAAGACGAAGAAAAAACTCGCAAATTACCCATAATAACCTCCGTGTTTTCTATAAAAAATATAAAAAAAAATTAATTTACAATATAGCATCAAGGTCTTTGACTTTCATCCAATTCACTCTCCATACCTTTAAGATATCCCTCTTTCAATTCGTAATAAAAACGCATCTTCAACCAATCAAAATCGTTCATCAGTTTTATTGCCTTTTCATTACCAATATTTTCCATTCCATATCTTCTCCCAGCACGAGAACCTTTAACACACCATTCTCCAAACGGACGACTGGCTCCCTTATTGCACCATATATTTAGGAGATATATTCGTGTTTGTCTCTTTATTTTTTTTGAATGTTCACTGGCAAGCTGGACGCATTCTCTGAAACCAGCGCGCCACGAATAAAAAGGAGAAGCATTGAACCTACTTAAAGAAGCAACCTTAGCCATATTTTTATGTGGTAAAGTAACAAACATGTCCAAACCATAATCTTTGACACCTTCAAAAATGTTTTTTGGCAATAATTTCACCCCACCATTACTATAAGTTAAATCGTTTATAGCATTTCTGCTCGACCACATATAGAAAAAATCTTTAGAAAGCCGCGAAGGAACATCATGGAAACTAAAACTATCTAGAATATAGGCATCACCATCGACAACAAAAAAATAATCGGTTTTTGCCAAACTTGCGCATTTTTTGTGCGCTTTCAAAATACCTTTTACCCCGTGAACTCTCTCTGCATAAGGAAAACGCTTCTTTAGTCTATCCCAGTGTTTCTCCGCGAGTGGTTCGTCGTAAGAAAGAAAAACTATGTCAAATTTTATTTTCTGTTTTTTCATTTGGATATCCTGCGTATAAAATAATCTATCTCTTCGGCTGCTTCTCTCTGTCCTCTTCCGTACATAATTTCTCTACAAGTCTTTGCAATAGCTGTTTTTCTACACTTTGAATCGAAGATTTCTTTCATCTTTTCAAGCAGAACGTTTTTGTTAAACTTTCGCGGATCGATCCTATGTGTAAGATTATGTTTAGCCATTTTGTCTACATGAATATGGTCAACAGGATTACTAATATCCGGTATGGATATAGAAGGAATGCCCAAACATGCAAGTTCCCATGTTGTCATAAAAGTACCCTTACAAATAGTTAAATCACTTGCTACCATCAATCTGTCGATTTTCCAGTCAAAATCCTTAACAATTATCCTGTCATCATCTGCAAATCTTTTCAAATAGTCTTTATAAAGTTCCCCTGTCAATAGTATCAATTTTATATCTTTTCTATTTAACTCCTTAAAAACTTCTATACTTACTTCCAGCAATTTGCTTCTTTCTTTATGCCTTCCTCCGGGCGTCACAAGAATGACCTTATCTTTCATATTAATACCTAATTCATTCCTTGCTCTTTTTCTATCCTTTAAATTATATTCGAATTCTCTTATTACAGGACCTACAAAAGTAAGGGGGATATTGTAATCCGGGGGAATGGTATGGAATTCGGGCGTGTCTACAAAAATAACATAATCCGCCTTCTTAACCGCGGGAATGATCGGATGTTCTCCACTAAATGTTTCAAAAAACCAGTGTGTTATTAATATAGAAGGAATTTTAAGTCCCTTTGTTATATGCAAGGCAATAAAAACTTCATCAGTGACTATTAAATTGGGCTTAAATTTACGAATAAGGGACCATATTCTAAAACCCGCTTTTAAACTTAATTCTTCGTCCTGTTTCAATCCAATATCAAAAGGCTTAAATCCATTTCCAAGAAAATATGTATATCCTTTGTCATAAGTAGCAACAAGCACTGACACATCTTTATTTATCTTTTTCAATTCCTTAAGAATAAGTAAATCGTACATACCATGACTAAAACCGCGTCCGCGCGACAAATATAATATCTTCGGACTTTTGATTTTAGAAATCTTCATAAACTAAATCTACTTATTATTGTAAATTTTTCAACCCTTTATTTAATAGCCACGAAGACACGAAGCTCCCACCACACATCCCATTTTCTTTATAATATTTTATAAGCAAATTTTCACTTTGTGACTTCGTGACTTAGTGGCTAAATAAAAAAACAAGCAAGGGCACTCGGCCCTTGCTTGTAGAGGTGTACGAAAAAATAGAAATTTTTATTATCTTTTTAGTTGTTTTTCTCCTTTAAAACTGCCTGAGCTGCTGCGAGTCTCGCAACCGGGACTCTAAAAGGAGAACAGCTAACATAATCGAGACCAATTCTGTGGCAAAATTCAATAGATGCAGGGTCTCCACCATGTTCACCGCAAATACCTACTTCTAAATCGGCATTCGTCTTTTTGCCTTTCTTGAGGCCCATTTCAACCAACTGCCCAACACCTTCCTGATCAAGGGTCTGGAAAGGATCAGCAGGTAAAATACCTTTTTCGATATAGCTGGGAGTATATTTACCTACATCATCTCTGGAAAAGCCAAAAGTTGTCTGAGTTAGGTCATTCGTTCCATAAGAAAAGAAATCAGCTACCTCCGCTATTTTATCGGCAGTCAGGGCGGCTCTCGGAAGTTCAATCATTGTGCCTATTTGATAATCAACAGTCTTTCCTTTTTCTTCGAAAACTTTTTTTGCCACTTTTTCAATAACTTCTCTCTGAGAAGCAACTTCTTCTTTTCTTCCGGCAAGAGGTATCATAATCTTGGGTATAACTTTAATTCCTTCATCTACAACATTAACGGCGGCTTCAATGATTGCTCTTGCCTGCATTTCCGTTATTTCGGGAATAAGAATACCAAGTCTGCATCCACGAAGACCTAACATTGGATTTACTTCTTCCAGACTCAATATTTTTTCTTCTACCTTTTTAACTGAAACCCCCATATTTTTTGCAAGTTCTTCTACAGCCTTCGGATCCTCAGGTAAAAATTCATGTAAGGGCGGATCAAGAAGTCTTATTATAACAGGATATCCGTCCATTGCCTTAAAAAGACCCTCAAAGTCTCCCCTCTGCATGGGAAGTATCTTATCAAGAGCCTTTTTTCTCTCTTCGGGAGTCTCAGACAATATCATTTCTCGCATAGCAGGAATTCTGTCCTCTCCGAAAAACATATGTTCTGTTCTCGCGAGACCTATACCTTCGGCTCCGAAATCTCTGGCTTGTTTTGCATCAGCGGGAGTATCAGCGTTAGCTCTAACTCCAAGTTTTCTGATCGCATCCGCCCACTTCAATATTTTCTCGAAATTACCTGAAATTTCAGGTTTTATTGTTGGAACTTTACCTAGAATAACTCGAGCTGTCGATCCATCAATTGTAATTGCGTCTCCCTCTTTAACGGTTACGTTACCGACAGTAAAAGTCTTAGCTTTGTAATCTATTACAATATCTTCAGCACCAACAATACAGGGAGCTCCCATACCTCTTGCTACCACAGCGGCATGCGAGGTCATTCCTCCTCTCGAAGTCAAAATCCCTTCAGCCGCGTTCATTCCGGCAATATCTTCCGGAGAAGTAACATGACGAACAAGCAAAACCTTTTTACCGGCTCTAACCTTTTCCACTGCATCCTCTGCTGTAAATACAACTTCTCCGGAAGCAGCTCCGGGAGAAGCAGGAAGACCCTTGGCAATTACTTCAACTTCAGCTTCAGGATCTATCATAGGATGCAACAACTGATCGATCTGATCCGGGGTAACTCTCATAACCGCTTCTTTTTTATCTATAAGTCCTTCTTCAACCATATCAACTGCTATTTTTACGGCGGCCATTGCAGTCCTTTTCCCGGTCCTTGTTTGAAGAATCCAGAGTTTGCCATCCTCAACCGTAAATTCAAGATCTTCCATTTCCTTGAAATGTCCTTCAAGCTTTTTCCTTACATCTTCAAGCTGGCTGTACATTTCAGGCATAACATCTTCTAAAGCATCCCCTGCAGATCCGGATTCTTCTTTCTGCTTGTGAGTAACCGGACCTGGGGTTCTGATACCTGCAACAACATCTTCGCCCTGCGCATCAAGCAAATATTCTCCGTAGAATGAATTTTCTCCGGTCGCAGGATTCCTTGTAAAAGCAACACCGGTACCACTACCTTCTCCCCTATTACCAAAAACCATCGCCTGTACATTTACAGCGGTACCAAGATCTCCGGGAATATTATTTATCCTTC
>Ga0315555_1001781_pt1 | contig 15484 bp, 6 predicted proteins | sample SalMarSW160380MG_FD_202113 | JGI IMG/M metagenome (GOLD analysis project Ga0315555, IMG submission 202113) | Salt marsh sediment microbial communities from the Plum Island Ecosystem LTER, Massachusetts, United States - Salt Marsh Sediment SW1603-80 ... | reverse complement strand
CTCAGCTGGAACTGGCAGGGCCGGTTCCGATGGGATAGCGGGACATATGCACGTTCGCGTTTTTTTATGGCCGATCAGTTTGTGAGCAATCTGTACCTGGAGAGTGCCTTTGGAAAGAGATGGCGGGAAGAAAATGACCTGGACAGTTTCTGGTCGTATTCCCTGAACAACAATTTTGATGTGGCTACCCATTTTAAATCACAGATTTTTTCCGATGAAAACTCATTTGTAAAATTCAGCAAACACCTGCTGTTCGAAGAATTGAATATCAAGCCGGATCCCAAATTTGCCATATTACCGGGGGTGGGCTGGACCACTGAAGATATTTATAATTACCGGGATCAGGGTTTATATTCACAACTGAAGATGAATGTATCCGGTTATGATCTTAGCGGCTATCGAAATTATACCGATGGATTCAGTTCACTTTTTATCTTTCCCGGACGTAAAAATCAGGAACACCGGTATTTTGTATCATTCAACCGGCAATTTTCTTCCCAGGCCCAGGATTCTGTTCAGGTGGGATATGAATTTGTGGATAACCGCTATCCGCTGCCACCAAGAGGTGATTACCAGGAAAAAATCCTGGAAGATGTGGGCATTAATTCACGCTATCTTTACAACAATCTGAATTATTTCCTTAGCGGCCATTCCATAATTCAGGTAGAGACAAAGCTTCAGAATCGTGACCTCACTCAAAGCAACGTTACTCTCCAGAATCACCGGAGTGAGCTGAATTTTGCCAACAGAATAGGCATTCGTCACGCCGGCCCCCGTTTTTTGGGTGCCTTTTCTTTTTCCACCAGCCAGGTTTCCACCCTCTCTTCCCGCCGGCCGGCCGGCTCTGAGGAATCCCGCACCGATATCGACGGTCTGCAATCCGCATTCAACCTTTTAACGGACTGGAAGGTCTCACAGTCGGACAATTTCCAGTTTTCCTTTTCTTATACCAAATATGAGTATACCTCTCCGGATACCAGCCAGACCGTGGATGAGGATGATATCCGTTTTATTGCAGACCTGCAGTACCTGCACCGTTTCAGTGAATATTTTGCACTGAGGGTCAGTACCCATTTATCTTTGTATCATCAGATCTATATTCATCAATCCCGCAGTGCCAATAACAACTGGAACCGGATTTATCAGCTGGCTTCAACCTTTTACTACAGGATCAATGATTCATTTGAGAACAGATACCAGATTAAAATTCTGGCCAATTATACCGTCTTTGATTTTGAGGAATTTCTTCCCGAAGTTCGCAGTTATATTTTCCGGAAGCTTTCATTCTCCGATACTCTCTCCTGGCGAATTAGTGATAGAATGAAAATTCAGGCGATTTATCAGCTGGAAAATGAAGATAACGGAACATTTTACCAGGATATCTTTGCCCAGCAGATCAGCCGTGAACTTCACAGTCATCTTATAGATATCGGACTGGTTTATTTTCGTTACAATGCCTTTGAACTGGGCACAGGGTTGAACTGGTACATCCGCAAAGAATGGTCACATTTTCCCGAACGCCGCATGACCCGGGACTATGTGGCCTTCAGCCCCAGATTATCGTTTGTTTATAATCTGGGACAGAACCTTTACCTTTTTGCCACCTTTTCTCCCCGCCGCTACCGGGATTTATACCACCGGATGCAATATTTTTCCACCGGCCGGTTGAATCTCAGGTATTCTTTCTGACGGTTTTGATTAAGCCCATGGATATTTCCTTCATATCACAACGGGTGATATATTAGTCAGGATTTTCCGGCAGTCATGGTACTTGATTTACCATTTGCCACTTCTCCGCTGTACAATTATATTTTGTTAAATGAGAGAGGAAAAAGTAAAAGTGAGGAACAAAAATACAGGTAATTCTATTTCATATAAATAATTAACAGTTTGGATTTTATTTTAATAATTTGCGGAAATTCTTTTGATAAATGTGAACAGGACCGGCTTTATTCCTCTGGCGGTTTGGCTTAAAGGGTGGTCCTCATATCTGAGCTTTTGATACAGGCAATTCTTTTGAACTTACAACAAAGAGATATCAATTTAATTGAAGCTCCCCAATTTATAGTTTCCGGAGAGTAATGATGAAGAAAAATTATTTAATAATATTAATACTGCTTTTTCCCACCATGGTTTTTTCCGGTTTTAATATTATCCAGCAGACCCCGAATTCACTGGTAATTGAATATCAGATAGAACAGTTAAATCAGTCCAGAATGCAGATAGAGGGGCAGGAATTTTATTCGCTTGCATTCAGGGATGGTATTCTGACAGGCGAATACGGAAAGCCGGCTGTCCCCTATGTTCATAGCCGATTGGCGGTTCCACCCGGTTCAAGGGTTTCTTATCAGCTGTCTGTGCTTGAATCTGAGACGGTGAACGATGTAACGGTTCTTCCCCAGGGGATGGAATTCCGGCGTAATACAGATCCCCTGATATGGGACAAAGATGCGTACAGTTCGTCTTCGCCCTATCCCGGCGGTGATGTGCTGGCGGGGGATGAGTACAATTTCCGGGGGGTAAACGTTGTACCGCTCAATATTTATCCCATCCAATATTTTCCGGCATCCCGTCAGCTGGTCATTCATAAATCAATCCGTATCACTTTCCGGTTTTCCGGAGGGCAGACGCTGGTAAGCCCGGCTTCCTTCTCTGCTTATGAACAGAGCATCCTGCAGAAAAAAATCATTAATGCAGGACAGGCCGGCATATTTTCCTATCGTGCGCCGGTAAGTTTCAAAAAGATGGCTGTTAATTATGACCTCAGCAGCGGTGAATGGTATCGCATTCCGGTTCGGGAGGAAGGAATTTACCAGATTACCGGTTCGTTCCTGAAATCTGCCGGAATTGATATCAATTCCGTCCAGACCAGTGGAGTCCACATTTATAATTATGGGGGTTATGCTCTCCCTTATAGCGTGAGTGCAGACCGGCCTCAGGATTTGAATGAGATTGCCATTGAGGTTACCGATAATGATCAGGATGGGGTGATGGATGAGAATGACCGCATCCTTTTTTATGGGAAAGGTCTGGGTGGCTGGCGATGTGAGACAGTAAACGGAAGATTAAGATGGGTATATTCCGGCAATCCCGATGGGAACAGAACACTTTTTCCATATGACGATACAAATTATTACATTTTTACTTTTAATTCCCAGCCGGGTAAAAAAATCCAGCAAACCGCCTCCCCCCAGAATCCGGCTCCCCGTAAGCCGTCCACCTTTACCGACTATTATCATTTTGAATCAGACCAGTATAACATCATGTCATCCGGTCTGGACTGGTACTGGCTGAAAATGACCGGTCTCAGTGATAAAAAGAGTGCGGTCTTTTCATTACCCCAGAACCTGGCCGATGATTCCGTGAGCGTCGATGTGCAATTTCATGGAGGTTCCGGCAGTATTTATGGTGATAATGAATACTACCTTTACTCCCTTCGCGTCCTGATTAACAGCCAGGTGATACTGGATAATATATATTTTACCCGAAATGGTACCGTCGCCCGGAATTTTCAAAGACCTGTTCTCACGGCTCTGAAGAGTGGCGAAAATACGATTGAGGTTCAGCATACCGGTAATCTGCAGGGATGTGAGGTTTATCTGGATTTTTTCAATGTGCAGGTAAAAAGGCCATTTGTTGCTGAAAACTCTTTCCTGCGATTCCGGGATATTCTTGGCGGAGGTGTACCGGTGGAATATCAGGTGTCGGGATTGCCGGCCGGACAAAATAGTGTCTGGGATGTTTCGGACAATGCCAATGTAAGAAAAATCCTGCCTGCGCAGAACGGTCAGACCGTGGTTTTCCAGGATATTTCCGGTCAGCCCCGTGGAAGCGATTATTTCGTTTATGGACCTGCCGTGGTAAAAAATATTGGTTCTATGGAGAGAATTCAGAACCGTCCCAACTTGCGCGACCCTTCCCGCAGGGCGGAATTTATAATTATTACACCGGAGGTTTTTAATGATGCGGCTGAATTTCTGGAAACCTGGCGGGAAACCCAGATTCCCGATCGTATTGAGACAGAGCGTGTGTCGGTTGATCAGATATTCGATGAATTTTCCTCCTCCGTGCACGATGTAACCGCCATTCGAGATTTTCTCAAGTACGCTTACGAAAACTGGAGTGACACGCTGAAATATGTACTTTTACTGGGAGACGGTCATTATGATTACCGCTCAATCCGGATAAAGGATAATCCTGATTATATTCCACCTTTTGAAATAAGCAACAGTGCTGAAGTTGACAGCCGTGAAACCGATAACTACTATGTGGCTTTTGGTATGAATGGTGATTTGAATAATATTGATCCGTTTTTATCGGTGGCACGTCTTCCCGTGAATAGTCCGGAACAACTGGAAATATTCCGGGATAAAGCCGAGAAGTATTCAACTTCTTATACTCTGGAACCCGATAAAAATGGCTGGCAATCATGGCTTACATTTGTTGCGGATGATGAAAAGGGTCCAACCAATCAAAATCAAGAACTGGGCTGGCACATGAGTCCTACCGAAAATATCATAAAAACGGATGTACCAAGGAAGTTCAACATCGATAAGATTTACCTGTATGAATACGACCCGATACCGGGTGGCCTGGGCCGCTGGAAACCCAAAGCCACAGAAGATCTGTTAAACCGTATCAATCGCGGAACTCTGATGATAAACTTTTTCGGACATGGGGATTCCGATACCTGGGCTCATGAATCAGTCCTGAACCGTGCACGGGATCTGCCCAAGTTTCAGAATGCTTATCGTCTTCCCATCTGGGTAGCGGCCACCTGTACCTGGGGAAAATACGATAATCCTTCCAGACCTTCTATGAGCGAAGAACTGATCTGGTTGAGACAGAAAGGTGGTATTGGAGTCATTTCAGCCAGCCGGCCGGTATATGTTAACGGAAATACGGCTTTTACTGACAGTTTTTATGCGGCTCTCTTTAATTCTAAATCCGATTTTCTAGCCAGCAGAAGGATTGGAGAGGCGTTCTTCCTGGCCTCCCAGGGTGGGGTGAATTACCAGAAGTTTCATCTTTACGGAGATCCGACTCTTCATCTGGCCGATCCGCAAAATAGAATAGAAATAGAGTCTGTTTCGCCCGATACCCTAAAAGCCCTGTCAACGGTGGTGGTGGAAGCAAAGATCACCCGGCAAGACGGAACCCTGATGGGGAATTTTGAAGGTTCTGCCATCCTGCAGGTATTTGATGCTCAGGAAAGGAGAACCGCGGACGACGGATTTACTCACATAAATTATGTCAAAAACGGCGGCACAATTTTTAAAGGATTAGTGACTGTCAGTAATGGCCATTTGACCGGACGTTTTATTGTTCCGAAATCCATCAAGTATGATGTATCGCCCACCGGTCGCCTCAGCATGTATGCCTGGAGCGATGAAATAGGCGATGCCATTGGTTACCGGGACTCCCTGCTGCTTTACGGAAGCGAAACGCAGGTGGCTGACCAGGATGGTCCGGATATTTCGGTGTTCTTCAAAAACAATCCCAATTTTTTTGACGGCGATTTTGTATCCAACCAGCCAACACTTCAGGCTGAAATTGATGATGCCAATGGTATTAATCTTACCGGTGAGGTCGGTCATAAAATTGAATTGACTATCGATGAATCCATCAAGAAAGATATGACCGATTTTTTTGTATACGATAAAGACAGTTATAAAAAAGGAAAAGTAGAATACACACTTCCTGCCATGAGTTCGGGTACTCATACCCTGAAAATCGCCTGCTGGGATAATCTTAATAATTACTCAGAGAGGGAAGTGACCTTCCGTACCAGTGCCGCAAACAACCTGATGCTGACGGAAGTGGTTAACTATCCTAATCCTTTCAGTGACCGCACCCAGTTTACCTTCCAGCTGATGTCTCCCGGCGGAATGGCGGATGTGACCATTGGGGTTTATACTGTTACCGGCCGTAAGATTTATGAGATCAGGGATATTGCCCAGCAGGGGTTCAATAAACTACCCCGGGACGGCTGGGATGGGCGTGACTGGGATGGAGATTTGATAGCCAATGGCGTTTACCTGTACAAAGTAACAGTTGACGATGGTTCCAAAACACTGGAAAAGATTGAAAAACTGGCGGTTGTGCGCTGATCTGCAGGGTTGCTATTCGCTGGGGCCGAATTCGGAATTTCAGGTGTGAGTTGATGCAGACATAATTTAATTAATAAATCCCCTTTTCGAGTTTTGGGCGGCAGGATTGCTAAGGCCACCCGTCATAATTACTCCGGCATTATTTTATCCCAGGTAAAATATTTCAAATTTCACATAGCACCAAGGCCGAAAATATTTTATGTTTAAGGCTTATTATTATCTTAATGTCTTTTTACCGGAATAATATTATAGGATGAGGAGATTGTGAATCCTGCGTTTCAGTTTCAGAAAGAATTTTCCCATGAACCGGGGGAACACGAAGTACACGGCCTGATACTGCCTAATGGTTTGCAGGTGGTGATGATCAAAAAACATGAGACACCGGTAGTGGCGGTGGATATTTGGTATAAGGTGGGATCAAAGGATGAGAGACCCGGTAAAAGCGGATTTGCCCACCTGTTTGAGCACATGATGTTTCAGGGTTCGGAAAATGTAGGGAAGGCTGAACATATGAAACTGATTAACGATGTGGGTGGCATGGTAAACGGATCCACCTCCCAGGACCGTACCAACTACTGGCAGGTAGTGCCGGCCAATCAGCTGGAACTGGCCCTGTGGCTGGAGGCGGATCGTATGAACTCCCTGAAGGTAAATTTGGAAAACTTTGAAAATCAGCGTTCCACCGTTAAGGAAGAACGGCGTCTGCGTATTGATAATCAGCCCTATATGCGGGTTTTGTATGAATTAAAAGATGAAGTCGCCTACACTAATTTTGCTTACAAACATTCGGTGATCGGTTCAATGGAAGACCTGGACCGGGCATCATTGAAAGAAGTAAAGGATTTTCACGATATTTACTATCGTCCCAATAATGCGGTACTTTCCATCGTAGGGGATTTTTCGGTAAAGGCAGCGACATCGCTGGTTAAAAAGCATTTCGGGTCTATTCCGGCTGGAAAGTCCGTTCCTGAGACCGACCTCAGTCAACCCCGGTCCCGGCAGGAAATTCGTTACAATTATGAAGATCCTTTTGCACCATTGCCGGCATTAATGGTCTCCTATATCATACCGGAGAGGACACACCCCGATTTTTATGCGCTGGGACTGCTGGAAAAAATTCTTTTTGATGGTGAGAGTTCCAGTTTTTACAGCACCCTGATAGAAGACAGACAGCTTGCCCTGCACATGTTTGGCGGAAATGACGGGAAATTCGGACCGGGCCTGTTCTTTGTCTTTGCCCAGCTTCATCCCCAAAAAGATCTTGCAGATCTGGAAAAAACCATTCAAGAGGAATTCCGGAGAATCCGGACCACGGGCATCAGTGAGGCGGAACTGGAAAAAGCGAAAAATAAAGTGAAGGCAGATTTTATCTCCCAGCGGGAAACGGTAAGATATCTTGCCGATCTGATGTGTTTATATACCACTCTTTACCAGGATCCTGAACAGTTTTTCCGTGAAATCCGGATTTTTGAAGCAGTAACCTGGGAGAATATTCAACAGGTAGCGCAGAAATATTTGACTCCTGAGAATCGCTCGGTAATAGAAATTTATCCCAAAAACCGATAAAGAAAGTTTGTGAATGATATGAATACAAATTTGCCAAAGGGTAAATCCCCCCATTTATTACAAAAGGAAATAGTTGAGCCTCCGGTGGATGCGCAACTGCTGGAATTCCATTTTCCTGATGTACAGCAACAGCGGCTGGCCACAGGCCTCAATATTTTATTGATTAAAAGAAGTAGTCTTCCCAAGGTTTATGTTCGGCTGGGTCTGGACCTGGGAACAAAGCATGAATCTCAGGATAAAGCCGGTTTAACGCAGCTTCTGGCAAATTCTGTCAAAAAGGGCACCGCTTCCAGGAATTACCGGGAAATCATCGACTCAATTGAGCAGGTAGGTGGGGAACTGGACACCATGGTAAATGAGGATTTTTTCGTGATCTCCGGTGAATTTTTAAAAGACCATCTGGATGTGGGGCTGGAAATCATCCGGGACATGGTTCTTAATCCCACTTTTCCGGAGGCAGAGGTGGAAAAGGAAAGGATCAGGCAGATCGCCGATCTGGAAAATGAAAAAAGTTCTCCCGAATACCTGGCCAGCCGCCGGATGGAGAAAGCATTATTTTCGCCGCATCCATACAGTATTCATAAAACACTGGAATCATTACAAAATATTTCGCGGAATGATCTAATCCAAATGCAGCGGCGGCGGTTCTATCCCTCAGGGTCTTACCTGGTTCTGGCCGGTGATATTTCTGTGAATAATTCGGTTGAAATGGTTAAAGAATATTTTAACGACTGGAATGTACCCGCTCCCGAATTAAAATCTGTGAATGAACCGGCGGAAATGAAGAAGACTGCCATCCACATCGTTAACCGCCCTCAATCCGAACAGTCAAATATTTTAATGGGGAATATTCTTTTCCCGCGCCGGCATAGCGATTTTGAGAAAACGCTGGTGATGAACAAAATTCTGGGAGGAGGGGGTTCCGGTCGCCTGTTCCTGAATTTAAGGGAAGAGAAGGGTTTCACCTACGGGGCATACAGCTCGCTTCAATCTCATAAAGACACCGGTGCATTCATTGCCAATGCCGAAGTTCGCACAGAGGTAACGGCAGACGCCATACGGGCATTTCAGGATGAATTCCGGAGAATAAAAAATGAACCGGTCAATGAGAAGGAAGTCCAGAATGCCACGCGTTATCTTCTGGGAATTTTTCCCTTGCAGAATGAAACAGCGTCGTCCATAGCAGCCCTGGCATTGAACCAGAGGCTATTCGGGCTGGGAGACAACTATTGGAACCGCTATGTGGACCAGATTAAAACTGTGACGCCGCATGATATCCGGGAAATGGCTCAAAAGTATATCCAGGAAGACCGGATGATAATGGTAATTGTTGGCGATGCAGGTAAGCTTAAGGATCAACTTGCCGGTTTCGGGGATATCAGCGTCTTTGATCTGGAAGATAAGGAAGTAAAGGGAGTATGACCGGGATGACCATAAGGAGTCTGTTCTTAGCGTTCATCTGCCTGGCAGTTTTTTCCTTTACCGATGCCGTACAGGCTTTAAATCCTGAACAGGAACCGCTTAAAAGCATAATTGAAAGCGGTATTGAATTAACACTTACCAACCGTTTCGAGGAAGCCTTTCAGCTCTATGAAAGAGTAATTACAGATTACCCGCATAATCCCGCCGGTTATTTTTACTGCGGAGCAACACTACAGGCGCGGATGCTGGATATGGAAGATTACCGGGATGCAGGCCGTTTCTATGAATTTATGGACAGGACGATACAGTTGAGCGATTCCATGATCAATGACGGGTCTTCCGATGCCTGGTCAATTTTTTACGGCGGCAGTGCCTATCTTTACCGGGGTTTTTTGAAGATGAAGGAGGGGCACTGGTATGCATCCTACAGAGATGCCTCGCGTGGGGTCAGTCTGCTGGAACAGGCTGTAACTGTCGACACACTGCTTTACGATGCTTACCTTGGAATCGGGAGCTACCGTTACTGGAAAAGCGCCAAAGCGAATTTTCTGACCTGGCTTCCATTCATTCCGGATCGCCGTAACGAGGCCATTAGCATGATCAGTACGGCCATCGAAAAAGGACTTTTTGTCAAATATGTAGGCAGGGACCAGCTGGCCTGGATACTGATGGATCACAAAGATTATGAAACCGCCCTGAAGATGGCTGAAGAAAATTGCCGGGAGTTTCCCCGGAGCCGCTTTTTCAGATGGACCCTGGCTTCAGCTGCATTCCGGTCGGGCGATTTAAGCATGAGTTACGATCTTTATCAGCAGCTTTTACAGGAGGTGGAAGAGCTTCCCGATAATAACCACTATAATGAAATCGAATGTTTGGTCAATATGGCACAGATAGAGAAATTGCGTCACAACTGGAATGGGGCTTTTGAGTTGAGTGACCGGACATTGCGCACTTACCTGGAACCGGATATCCGGGAACGTGCTAAAAACAAACTCAGAAAAGCTCTGGAAATCCGGCAGGAAGCATCTCAATATATCCGGAATGAATAATATCCGGGTAGCATAATTAACCGGAATGGTATTGCTGCAGGTATTGGTTTCAATACGGCAGACATTGAATCCTAATTGTTTATCAGACAAATACGAGTGATAGTAAAAAGCAGCATCCGGTGGGCACTGTCCCATGAAATTTGATGGTTAAAAACCTGAAGGCTGGGGACTGCAAACTCCCGGAAAAAAGAGATTCAATCCGGGATAAACAATTCATTTAAGTTGTAATTTTCTGACCATTTATTTATATTTTGAAAACTTTACAGCACCATGGCAGATATTGGTCTAAATCAAAATGTGTCCATCAGAAGCCGGAAATTCCATTTTCAGACGGCTACCAACATTGAAGATGGAATTATTCGAACCGAGGTTTTTGAACAGGGACGCCTGATTTATGCGGAAGAGCATAAATATGAGCGACGTGAAAGCAGCGATTCGCAGAAGGGTGAATCACGTTTTCGTCAGTCTCTGGAACAATTTCATCGCGATATCATTGCCAGCCTAAAAGCCTATTTTGAATTATCCCGCATCATAAAAAATGATGAAAATTATCTATCCCATTATCGCCTGGGTGCCATATTTCTGTCATTACATATATTTGATAAAGCCAATTATCACCTGTCAAGGGCCAGGGAACTGGAACCCTCTTTCCACAATGCCGCCATTGCCATGGCACGTTCTTACTATTATAAGAAACAGTACCAGGAAGCCGAGACGATTCTGCAGGACCTTGTAAAGGCGGGCATAAACTATCCGGATTTATTTAATTTACTTGGAATTGTAATGCTGGATCAGAAGAATTATATTCAGTCCCTTAACCATTTCCGGGAGGCGGTAAAACTTAATCCGAAATACAAGGAAGCATTTTTTAATATTGCCGCTGCTATATTTAAAAGGATCAGTTACCTGCGTACCCAGGGAAAGGAAGAGGATATTCAGAAAAACCTGGAATTTCTGAATGTCATTTTAAATAAAATTCATAAAGTAGGGAATGAAGACGATCAGGCTGTGGTGGCAGAATTGAAACAGTCTTTTGCGGAAAAGGATTTTGCCAAGATTCAGAATATTATTTATGATTACCGGCACCGCTTGTTTTACCAGCGTATTCATCCGGAGATAATCGGATATGAATTTTACCTCTGGCTGAGCTTTTTGCCGGAGCGTCTGGACTATGAAAAACTACTTTATTTCGAGAATAAAATTACTAAGACTCTGCAAGAAAATACCGATTATGCAGATATGTGGAATTATCTGGCACTAATCCACCTGCTGCTGTGCCGGGATCACTTTTTGAAGGGGCTGGACAATTTTAAACAGGCCACAGGGATTCATCCCGGTTTTAAAAAAGCGCAGAATAATTTACGTCTAGTGGAGAACGACGGCAGAGAATTTTTATCGCTGATCAAGGCAATTACTAAATAAAAAGTCTTGTAAATAAAGTGGTTTGTTGTGATTCGAGTCACACCTTTAGGAGTCAATCTCAAATATTTTGCAATGAATTGTAAATTGGGGAAACTATAATGAAGCGGTTTTACATATTATTCATCACTTTGTTATTATTTTTTTCGGTGCTGTTTGCCCAGCAAAACCGGCTGCAGGTGTCGGTAAATGCTATGCCGGGTAGCCAGGCAGACTGGGAAATGACTCTCGATTGGCAGTCAGGCATTGAGCAGACCGGGGGCATTTTATTTCAGTTGCCTGCCGGTATTCAGCTGGTACCCCTGTCTGTTAAGCTCGGTGATTCGGAGTTGTGGTTGAAAAAAGGGAACAGACTACCACAGCAGGACTCGGTGGCGGTATGGGATGTTACAGCGGATGGGCTTATTCTGCTGTTCAGGCCGGGACTGGTTAAGCGGGGTGACGATGTCATTATTCGCTGTCATGCCGGTTTTAACGCCGCATTGCCGGAAGGCTCTGCGATTCAGTTGAAAGAAGTTACTGTGCAGAATGGAAGTCTGAAACCGGTTGAGCAGAGTGTAGCATCAGCCAGTATTCCCCCAATTCCTCAAAAACAAGAAAATTAGAAGAACGGGTTTATCCTATGATGAGACGTTTACAGATAATTACATCCATTTTGTTTTTAGTTACCGCCCTGTACGCAAACCAGGGTGGGAATGACACCTTCGGGCATATGTGGACGGATTCGAAGACACCGGGAAAGACGATAGATTATGAATTTATCGATGCCCGTGATGGTACAGGAATCTTTTCCGGATCCTATGACGATGCGGTATCGGGCCCGATTTCCCTTCCATTTGAATTTACTTATTACGGATCGGCCTGGAACACAATATATGTTTCCACCAACGGATTCATCACCTTCCGTATTCCATTATCTAATTCTTATCCAGGCAACGCCGGAATACCAACTTCCGCATTACCGGATTCGATTTTAGCTCCTTACTGGGACAATATATATGGATCAACCACCAGAAATGCCTATTATAAAACAGTCGGTACCGCACCCAACCGGCGGTTTATTGTAATGTGGGACTATTTTAATGTCTATTTCGATGGGGGAAGAATTACCTTTGAGGTCATTCTATATGAATCCAGTAATCTGATCAAATTTCAATACGGACAGGCAGATGAGACCAGTGGTGGATCGGCGACTGTGGGAATTGAAGGGGGAACAGGTGGAACGACAGAAGGTATCCAGTATAGTTTTAATACAGGTGGTTCTATTATTGCAAATTCTGCCATTCTGTTTCACCCGCAAAATCTGGGACCCAATGTCAGTGCCTCCATAACTCCAAATACCATGCCTGCGGGTAGTTTTACAGAATTTACCTACACATTTTATGATATTGATCTGGCCGGTGCTACCGGAATGGGTAAAATAGACCGTGTGGCCATTGCCAATCCCTTCACCGGTACCTCCATACCGGTTGTAACCAGTATACAGATTAATGATTCACTGGTCTTTATCCAGAATTCATCGGTTAAGCCAACTCAGTCCGGATTTGCCACCTGGTATCGGAAAACCGGGGGTCCGCTGGATTCACTCATCATCCAGACGGCTGATTTTGCTATCCGGGATACTCTGAAAATAAAGTTTGCACTTTCCGCTCCGACAGGTACCTCAACCGGAAATAATTTTGCTTCCACTTTCGATGCCAGGCTGGATTTGACAGGGATACAAACAGCCACAGAAAGTCCGGACTGGACGGTGGAAGTGACTGAAGCGGTGCCGCATCATTTTACACGGTCAAATGGTGATGGGATCATTACGGTTAGGAACACACGGGAACTGAGGGTTGAACTGTTCGATCAATACGATAATCTTGTCAGTGACAGCACCGTCACCTTTTCATTAACTTCGGGTGGAGACGGCTATTTCGGGACCGAAGGTATTAACAGTGTGGATGCCACCACCGATGCTGCCGGAGAGGCCTTTGCCAATTTCACCGCCAGTTCTCAGGTGAGTTCCGGCCCGGATATAATCTCTGTGAGCATCGGAAATGTCAGTACCACTTTTAACCTGCCTCTGCAGGTGGATATTCTGGATACGCTGGTGTTTTCCCCGGCCGGACCACAGACAGTGAATGCCGGCAACAGGGTGAATTATGTTCTGACGGCAAAAGATCAGTTTCTGAATAACGTTACCAGCAATAACATTATCGATTTTAGTGTTACCGGTTCGTCCAGTTACACCTTTTCACGGTCCATACCCATGACCTTCAACAACAGTGATACACTCATGTTCAGCATACGGGATGATGTGACGGGCAGCTTCTATATTAGCGCAAATCAGAGCGGTTTTCCGGCAAGGGACGGACGCAGCGGAATGATAACAGTTGGCAGTGCGGCACTGCACCATTTTGTCAAATTGAGTTCGGAAAGTAATATTCAGGTGAGCAGCAACCGTGACCTGGGGGTCCGCCTGGAAGACCAGTATAATAATATTGTCAATGGCCGGGTGGCTGACAGCCTGCAGGTGTTGTATACCTTCCACGAAGGCAGCGGGACGGCGGTTACCGATGTATCCGGCCATTTAAGCCCCCTTAATTTGACCATACAGGATCCGGGAAATGTGACCTGGAATGCCGCAGGATTCCTATCCGTTAATTCCAGTACCATAATTTCTTCGGGAGTTGCCGGTACTAAAATTTATAATGCCTGTACAGCTACGAATGAGATTACCATAGAAGCCTGGGTGAAACCAGCCAGTATTGCCGAGGTGGGACCTGCCCGAATGGTAACCTTCTCTGTGGATGCATTAAATAGAAATTTTACCCTGGCTCAGAATGGTGATGAAGTGGTAGGCCGGCTCCGGACCACAGTAACTGGTCCCAATGGCAATGCGCCGGAGTTAACTACTACAACCAATGTGTTATCAACTAATCTGACCCATATTGTCTATACACGGAATACGGCAGGTGTTGCCCGGATATTCGTCAATGGATCGGAAGTAGCCATACGAAGTGATATTACCGGAGATTTTTCAAACTGGGATAATTCCTATCAATTCGCAATGGCAAATGAAATATTGGTGGATCGGACCTGGCTGGGAGATATCTACCTGGTGGCGGTATACAACCGGGCTCTGGATCAAATTGAAATTAACAGGAATTATCTGGCGGGAAATATTCTACCCATCTCCTTTGCACGCACCTCTTCCGGTGACGGCACATTCAATTATACGGGAACTGCTACCCAGCAAGTTGTACCCGACTCAAACGGTGAAGCATCAGCGCTTTACATTGCCAGCAGTTCAACCGCAGACAGTCCTGATGCAATCAATATTTCCTCAGGAAGCGTTTCAACCGCATATAATTTACCACTTATTCCCGGCTCCCCCTCGGTATTGCTGGTGAGCGATACCACCATAGTAGCCGGCAGCCAGATTCAGTTGACGGCCAGGCTGGAAGATGCCTATGGAAACGGCATCAGCGGACAAACTGTTAATTTTTCCATTCTCAGCGGGAATGGGTCGCTTGGCAGTGGTTCTGCATTAACAGATAACAATGGTAACGCCTTTGTCCTCTATACAGCCGGCACCGATGTGACGGCAAGCCCTGAACAGGTGGAAGTGAGTTCTGCCGGGGTTTCGAATGAAACCATCAATATATACCTAAATCCGGCACCCGTCAGTTATTACCGATTTGAGCCGGTTACCGATTCCACCATGCAAGCCGGTGAGAGCCGCAATTATGTGGTCTATGCCCGGGATCAGTATGGTAATAACGTTCCCAATTCTGACAGTCTGAACCTCAGTATTGTGGGGAGTGCTACTGCCACTCTCAACCGTACTAATCCGATACGCTTCGTTGGTGAGGATTCCATCCATTTCAGAGTATCAGATACAGTTGTAGGCAATTTTACGGTGCGGGCGGT
>Ga0315555_1001776_pt1 | contig 15504 bp, 9 predicted proteins | sample SalMarSW160380MG_FD_202113 | JGI IMG/M metagenome (GOLD analysis project Ga0315555, IMG submission 202113) | Salt marsh sediment microbial communities from the Plum Island Ecosystem LTER, Massachusetts, United States - Salt Marsh Sediment SW1603-80 ... | reverse complement strand
CTAATGTCGCAACTCACCACAAGATTGCCGACCAGCTGATTGAAGCAATTTCTACCATTGGAATTTTTAAGGATTTTCAATAGCCGGAAATGTATTATGTTATAATTAAAAAATAAAAAAGATATAATATGAAATTGAGCAGCAGATGATATTAAAAAATATTCAAGGAAAGATGAGGTAGATTGTCCATGCGGCTGAAGCTGATTGATTTTTTGATCATTATCCTGTATTTGACTTTTACGGTTGTGATTGGTTTGGTGTTGAGAAAGCGAGCTCAGGTCAGTAAAAGTGCCTATTTGCTGGGTGGCAACCGGTTGCCCTGGTACATGCTGGGTTTATCCAATGCCTCAGGGATGTTCGATATTTCGGGGACGATGTGGCTGGTGGCCTTAACCTTCGTCTATGGCTTGAAATGTATCTGGATCCCGTGGCTATGGCCGGTATTCAATCAGATTTTTCTGATGGTTTTTTTGTCTGCCTGGCTGCGCCGGTCGAATGTGACCACCGGCGCGGAATGGATTGGTACTCGTTTTGGCTCAGGTGCGGGAGCATCACTTTCGCATAAAATTGTGGTGGTATTTGCGCTTATCAGCTGCCTGGGATTTTTGGCTTATGGCTTTATCGGGCTGGGCAAATTCATGGAAATCTTCATTCCCTGGGAAGTCGTATCAAAATATATTCCTCTCAATATTCCGGATCAGTACGTACCCCATTTATATGGAATTGTATTTACTGCCTTTAGTGTTTTTTATACGATTCTGGGCGGGATGGTCAGTATTGTCTGGGCGGATGTCGTTCAATATTGCATCATGGGAATCTCGGCGATCCTGATTGGTGTCGTCGCGATGAACGCACTGGGTAGCCATGCGCTGGTCGTTCCCGACGGCTGGATGAATCCTTTCTTCGGCTGGAAATTGAATTTAGATTGGAGTGGTATTATCGCTGAGGTCAACGATAAAATAGTCAGTGATGGATATTCGCTGTTCTCGATCTTTTTTACCCTGATGCTCTTCAAGGGGATTTTGGTGAGTGTTGCCGGTCCGGCGCCCAATTATGATATGCAAAAAATCCTAGCTACCCGGTCACCCAAAGAGGCGGCTAAGATGAGTGGTTTCGTCTCGGTTATCCTGAATCCGATCAGGTACATTATGATTACCGGGTTTGCGGTGCTGGGATTAATTTTTTATAACCGTCTGGATTTAATCGCCGGCGGACGGTTGGATTTCGAGCAGATTTTACCGTCGGCAATTAATGAGTTTGTACCGGTCGGTTTCACGGGTCTGATGTTGGCCGGTCTGCTGGCGGCTTTTATCGGTACTTTTGCCGGTACATTAAATGCGGCTCAAGCATATATGGTCAATGATATTTATCTCAAGTATATGAAACCGGATGCAAGCAATCGCCAGATTTCACTGGTCACTTATATAACTGGGATAATCGTTGTTACGGTAAGTATTATCTTTGGCATATTTGCTCTCGATATTAACAGTATTTTACAGTGGATCGTCTCGGCTTTATGGGGTAGTTATGTAGTCTCTAATATGCTCAAATGGTACTGGTGGCGTTTCAACGGTCACGGTTATTTTTGGGGAATGGTCAGCGGTATCATTCCGGCGCTGATTTTCCCCCGGATTTTCGATACTCTTGACTTGTATTATTTTCCATTGATTCTCCTGATCTCGATTATTGGCGCAATCGTCGGCACATATGCCTATCCGCCAACGGATGAAGAGGTATTGAAAAAATTTTATAAGACCGTGCGGCCGTGGGGTTTCTGGAAACCGATTCATGCTAAGGTAGTAGCTGAAGATCCCGATTTTGTTAACAAAAGCTCCTGGAAACGTGATATGACAAATGTTTTTATTGGCATTATCTGGCAGACTTCAATTGTCGCAATTCCAATTTTCTTCGTGTTGCGAAAATTCAGCCAGGCTCTGATTTGTCTGGTGATTATTGTGATTACCTCTATATTGCTGAAAAAGAATTGGTACGATAAACTGGAAGATGCATGATGATTAATGCAATTGGCTTGCCCAAAATTCTAATAATCATTGTGCTGACTTTTATGCCACTTATTTTACTTAGCCAATTGTCTCAGGAACCAGGTGAATTTGCGAATTTTATCACTCACTCCGGCGCTAAACTGTACGATGGAGAGCGGGAATTTCGCTTCATCTCTTTCAATATCCCAAACTTGTTAATAATTGAAGACAATTTGGGTTTTGCCGAGATCAATCCCTGGCGATTGCCTGACCGTTTTGAGATTGAAGACGCATTCAGGACAATTCGGGCACTGGGCGGAACTGTAGTGCGCACCTATGTTCTGCCGGTTCGCCGACCGGATGATACTGAGAACGTACCCAAGTATGTGTTAGGTCCCGGGCAATTCAATGAGGAAACCTTTCGGGTAATGGATCAGGTCTTAGCCCTGGCAAATGAATTTGGAGTGCGCTTGATTATTCCCTTTGTGGATAACTGGAAATGGATGGGTGGACGGATGCATTATGCTGCCTTCCGGGACAAGCAGTCGGATGATTTCTGGACTGATCCGCAGTTGAAGGAAGATTATCGGGAAACTGTCCGATTTGTGTTAAATCGCATAAATACACTAACCGGTACAATTTACAAGGATGAAAAGGCGATTTTAGCCTGGGAATTGGGCAACGAGATCTGGCAGGCTCCGCCCGAGTGGATTGCGGAAATGAGTGTTTATGTAAAGTCTTTCGATAGGAATCATTTATTAAATGATGGTTTACAGTTTTTTACCGTCCGGGATGATATTATCAGTAATCCGAATATTGATCTTCTGTCAACTCATCATTATGAAGAAAATCCGCAAGTAATGATCCAGCACATTCAGGAAACGGTTCGGAAAATTGATGGCAAAAAACCATTTTACATTGGCGAATTTGGGTTTATAGATGAACCTTCTATTCAGGCGGTGCTGGATACCGTGATTCAAAATCGAGGCATCTCGGGAGTATTACTCTGGAGTTTGCGTTTCCATAACCAGGATGGTGGTTTCTATTGGCATTCGGAACCCTCGGGAAGAGGAGTTTACAAGGCTTATCATTATCCGGGTTTCCCCTCCGGCAACCGTTATGATGAGAAGAAAGTGCTCGAATTAATGTCTCAAAAGTGTTTTGAGATTCGGGGTATAAAAAAACCGGAACTGCTGCCACCTTTGGCTCCCATCTTGTTATCGATTAATGACGTTGCGCATATCACCTGGCAGGGATCGGTAGGCGCCGAAGGATATATTGTAGAGCGGTCTGACAATCTTGAAGGACCCTGGCAAGTTGTAGGGGATTCGATATCGGATGCAGTTTGTGCTTATGAATCTTTGTTCAATGACCAGTCCGTTGAAATCGGGAAAGAATATTACTATCGCATTTACGCTTTCAATGCAGCCGGAAAATCAGAAGCATCAAATATTGTTGGTCCAATAAAGGTAAATTGCCATACCTTGATTGATCATCTGATTGATTTGAAATTGTTGTACAGCCTGAAAGGGAAGGGGGTGTTGGAAAGTGGTAATGACCGGACATTTAAAGAAGATTTGCACCGGCTGGCAGTGAGCAGAGGAACGGAAGTAGTTTATTTTGTTCCCGGGATTATCAGGAAGGGAATTATCAATAATTTTAGCCCTAAACATGATCGATTTGTCGAAATCGCGGTTTCTCCGGATGGGAAAAAATTTCAGAAATTAGCTTTTAATCAAGAAGAGTATAGCGTCGAAAATGCCGATTATCCCTATTGGCGACCCTTTCAGTTAATAATTGGACAGATTCCAGACGGTATGCACTATATCAAACTGAAATATTCTCGCCCGGCTCAAATTGGTAAGGTCGAGATCTATTATGCAGATTAAATCAATCGAAAAATTCAAAACAGCCGTTACCCAAGTGCTCGACGAAAATATAATTCCTTTCTGGCTGACCTATTCCCGGGATGCTGAAAATGGTGGATTTTTCGGTCGGATTTCGAATGACCTCAAGGTTGATCCAACCGCGCCGAGAGGTTTAATCCTCTATACTCGAATCCTGTGGGCTTTTTCGGCATTATATAAATTTAAACCTGAAGTGCAATATCTGGAGCTTGCCCGCAGGGCATACGATTATCTTGCGAATGCGTTTTGGGATAAAAAATTTGGCGGTTTCTATTGGATGGTGGACTATCAAGGAAAAGTCATTGACGATCTGAAAAAAATCTACGGGCAGGCGTTTGCCATCTATGCGCTTTGTGAGTATTATGCAGCCGGCGGTGATCGTTCGGCACTGGACCTGGCGATTAATATATTCGAACTTATCGAAAAACATAACCATGACAATCAGTTCGGTGGTTATTTCGAATCTTCATACCGCGATTGGAAAATTGCCGATAATGTCGCCCTCAGCGAGGTTGATCTGGCTGAAAAAAAATCCATGAACACGCACCTGCATCTCATGGAGGCTTACACCAGTCTAGCGCACGAGTGGAGAAATGAACAGGTGCAAAACCGCTTGAAGGAATTAATTGATTGTCATTTAAATTTTATTTTAAATCCCGATTCTTATCATTTACAGCTTTTTTTCGATGAACGCTGGATACCCAAATCGGAGGTTATTTCTTTTGGGCATGACATCGAAGCCAGCTGGCTTTTAACCGAGGCGGCGGAAATACTTGGCAATTCTCAGCTCATTTCCAAAGTAGCCAATATCTGCTTGAAAATGGTCAATGCAACTCTCATCGAAGGAATCAGTGAGCAGGGGGGCTTGTTTATGGAGATGGATGGTGAGGGCAAAATTATTCCGCGTGATTTTGATTGGTGGCCTCAGGTTGAGGCAATCATAGCCTGTCTGAATGTCTATCAGCAGTTGAAAAAAGAGTCTTACCTCAATCATGCCCTACGCTTTTGGAATTTTTTAGATGAATATTTTATTGATCACCAGAACAGCGAATGGTTTTATTCGGTGTCTGCCGACAGGGTGCCTAATCCCCAACGCTTGAAAGTTTGCGAGTGGAAAGGGCCCTATCACAATATTCGGGGATGTATCGAAATTCTCAAGCGTTTGGCAACGATGTAAATTAATTTAAAAGGTGATAAGTGATGATGGGTGAAAGCAAGTTCAGGCAAAAGGTGCTGCAAATGCTTCAGGAGCAGGCGGAACTGATTAATCTCAAGAATATCGCTCTGCCTTCGAAAAACGGCATCTATCAACGCTACCGCTATCCGGTTCTGACGGCAGAGCACGTCCCGATTACCTGGCGCTTTGATCTGGATTATCAGCACAATCCTTATCTGCTTGAGCGATTGGGAATTAATGCGGTTTTCAATTGCGGTGCGATCAAGTTTAATGATAAATACTGTTTAGTAGCACGAGTTGAAGGATTGGATCGGAAGTCGTTTTTTGCAGCGGCAGAGAGTTCCACCGGCGTAGATCAGTTTAAATTCTGGGATAATCCAATTACGATGCCGGAAACGGATGAGCCTGATGTTAATGTTTATGATATGCGCCTGACTCAGCACGAAGACGGCTGGATTTATGGTGTTTTCTGTACGGAGCGCAAGGATCCTGCCGCATCAGAATGGGATACGTCGGCTGCCATTGCTCAGGCGGGAATTGCCCGAACCAAAGACCTGATTCATTGGGAACGTCTGCCGGATCTTAAGACCCAATCTAAACAGCAGCGGAATGTTGTTCTGCATCCCGAATTTTTCGATGGCAAGTACACTTTTTATACTCGTCCACAGGATGATTTTATCGAAGCCGGCAGCGGCGGGGGGATAGGCTGGGGTCTGGTAACAGACATCGAAAATGCGGTGATTGACACCGAGAAGATTATTGATTATCGCAAATATCATACGATAAACGAGGTCAAAAACGGTCAGGGGCCGGCACCGCTGAAAACTGAAAAAGGTTGGCTGCACCTGGCGCATGGAGTGCGTAATACCGCCGCCGGATTGCGCTATGTATTATATATGTTTTTAACTGACTTACAGGAACCATGGCGAATTATTCACAAACCAGGCGGCTACTTTCTGGCACCAGAAGGAGAAGAGCGGATTGGAGATGTATCCAATGTGGTTTTCAGTAATGGCTGGATTGCTGACGGTGATGGCAAGGTTTTTATTTATTATGGCTCATCTGATACCCGGACTCATGTAGTAACCACAGCTCTGGATAAATTATTGGACTATGTTATCAACACTCCGTCGGACGGATTCCGCTCGGCAAAATCGGTTGAACAGCGAATCAATCTGATTAAGCACAATCAGCAATTTTTTAAGTAATTAGTATAATGTTAATGCGAGTATTAAAAATACGTAAAGCTCTAATCAAGTTTGCAAAAAGCGCAAAGGATTGATAGATGAATTGTAATTGGAAAAGATGGTTAACTATTATTGTGGTTCTTTTCACCTTACCGATCAAGGCTCAGATTCTGGGATTTGTTGATGACTTTGAGAATGGCTCTCTGGATACTACTTGGAATGGTACAGTGAATACTCTCTGGTATAATGATTGGTACCCGACTATTTTTAATCTGACTGAGAGCGAAGGGATTCTGCAAGTGGCTTATAACCGTACTCCAGCTGATAGCATATATCCGTGGCCCGCATTTTACTTCGAGCCGCCTGAGGTAATAAGAGTTGATCACAATCCTAAAATAATCCTTTCGATTCGCTCTGATGTCGATATCCAATTTGCGATCAAACCGGTTTATTCTAACGGCAATGATAATTATCAAGCAACCAGTATTGCAGGGAATAATTCCTGGCAGACCTATACTTTTAATTTATCAAATTATAGCGGAGGTAATTTAGATACGATCGTCTTTCATTTCGATGGCGGTAGTACTCCGGAGAAACAGGGAACCGTTTATTTTGATAATCTGATAATTGCCGGTTTTTCGATCAGCGTCAGCTCGCTAAAAGCCAAATATTTCCCTTTAAGCGATTCGATCAGCTTATCCTGGAATTGTGACAACGAGAGCGGTGTTGATTTCTACAACGTTTATCGGGATACAGTAAGTGGTTTTACCTGCAATAGCACGACCCTGATCGGTACATCTGATCAAACTAACTATGGCGATGCAGAATTTAAAGGTAATACAATTTACTATAAAGTTGCTGCCGTTGATACAAGTGGCAAAGAACACACACCTTCGTCGGAAGTAAAAGTCAGAACTTACGCGGTTGGAACGATTCCAAGCATTCAAGTCGTCGCGATCAATTCTGACACCGTTGCAAAATATGAAAAATTGGAAATTAAGTTTAGCATGACCGATGCCTCTTATGCTAACGAATATGATCCGGATGAGATTGATGTATACAGCATATTCACCTCACCGGGTGGAGAGACTGTCAGAATCAATGCTTTTTATGATAATTATAACGGCGTTAATGAATGGAAAATCCGCTTTGCGCCTTTTAAGGTCGGTGCCTGGAGTTACCAGCTTTTTGCCCGTGATATTGATGGCACCGGCGCCAGTGAGATAGGTTCCTTCTGGGTGAATGAATCGAATTATCATGGCTGTCTCAAGGTTTCGCCGGTCAATCAGCATTACTTGGTCTATCACGATGATACTCCTTTTTATGGAGTTGGGGCTTATTATCCCTGGAATGTGGTAAATAATGCCAACGGTTTGGGCATTTTGGCGCAGTCGGGCGGTAATCTTTTTGGTTACTGGAATGGCAATTATGATAATGCCGGAAACGGCGGGGGAGTTCATCAAATCGAATCGGCTCGTACCGGTATCGGTTGTTATGACCAGGATAAATGTGCCAGAATTGATGAGATTCTGAGTTTTGCGGAACAGCGAAATATGGAAATGATGCTGGCAATCTGGCCGCATGATGTGCTGGATTCGACTACCTGGGGCTATCAGGGCTGGGAGCAAAATGCTTTCAAAGAAATTGTAGCAGCTAAGGAATTTTATGTGGATTCCCTTAGCTGGGAGTATCAGAAAAAGTTGTATCGCTATATTATTGCCCGTTGGGGCTACTCGCGCAGTATGGGCATCTGGGAATTTGTTAATGAGATCAATGGCACCGATGGATGGTATTATCCAAATGTTACTGCTGTACGTGACTGGGTCCAAAAGATTCAGGATTATTTCAAAGAAAATGATCCCTATAATCGTCCGACGACTATTTCCCGAAGCGGCGGGCCGTCAAACTACTGGTCCGAGGGATATTCAATTTGCGATCTGCCTAATGTGCATTTATATGAATCAGGTTGGCGAGCAACGTATCCCAAGGACCCCTATCGTAGCAGTTATTGGACCTATCGCAACGTTACCCGGCAGCTAGTTAGTCAATTCGATAAGCCCTGCATTTTTGGTGAGGCAGGTGCCTCATCCAGCAGCATGTATGCAAGTATCACAAATGGTTCTGCCGATTACGCTCTGGTTTATCATAATGCAATCTGGGCTTCCTGGGCGTGTGGTCTGGCGACTACTCCAATCTGGTGGTCAATGAGTGACCGGTCGTTAATGACTGATATTGTTTTCGAGCGTATGGCTGCCTTTTCTAAAGTGGTAAAGGGAATTAATTATGCTTATATTAATTTTCAATTTTCGACGATAAAAGTTGACTCTGCCGATGCTTTCTTAATGGAGGCAGACACCATCGGCTTTGGCTGGGCGAGATCGTGGAACGATAAAGATATTTCCTATCGTTTGACTCGAATGAACGGGCTGGAAGACGGAACTTTTCAGATTCAGTGGTATAATACCTGGAGTGGTGATTTGATGCAGCTGGATACCAGTGTATCAGTTTATGAGATGTTGAATAGTGAAACTCCGACCACGGTTGACGGCCGCAAAGATCTTGCGTTTAAAATTTATCGCATTGAAGATGGAACGACGGCTGCTAAAATCAATCTGTTTTTCGAGAAGGAGATCATTCAGGCTGCGACTGACTCCAGTTATAAAGTCATCTGTTTTATTAGTGATGATCAGAATCGCTTATGTCCGGGAGGTTCTTATACAATTGATTTTTCCCTTACCGGGCCGGGACAATTGAGTGTAAATTCAATCGAATCAAGTAATGGAATAGGTTTGATCGAATACATTCCTGAGGAAGGCCAGCTGGGAGGGTTTACGATCACAGCTCAATGCGCCGGATTAGAAACCGCGATTTTAGCCGGTGAAGTTTTATCTAACATGACTCCTAATAAAGATGGAACGATACCAAGTCAATATACCCTCAGATCCAATTATCCCAATCCGTTCAATGCGAGTACGGTTATTGAGTATTCCTTACCCAGAATTACCAAGCTGAGAATTGATGTCTATAATTTAGCAGGTCAATATGTGGAAACGCTGGTTGAGGGTCGGCAGGAACCGGGATATTATCGGCTGGATTGGAGTCCAAAAAATCTTTCTTCCGGAATCTATTTTTATCGGATTTCGAGTGAGGATTTTACGGCGATTCGGAAATGTGTCTATGTCAAGTAGGATTTTAGAATGGACTGGATTTGAAACCCATGATTAGGAGCTATGGATTATTAATTATAATGATAATGATAGTGCTAAGTACTGATATTTCGGGAAATAGTAAACACAAGAAATTCGTGAAAGTTGTAGGTAATCATTTTGAGGTTGAGGGTAAGCCCTACTATTTTTTGGGGACTAACTTATGGTTTGGCTGCAATCTGGGTTCAGCCGGGGAAGGAGGCGACCGGCAGCGTCTAATCCGCGAGCTGGATCACCTCAAGGAATTGGGAATCAACAACCTGCGTATCTTAGGTGCATCTGAGGGCAGTCAATTCAATACTGTCCGCCCCTCATTGCAGCCGGACTCGGGCAGATACGATGAAGAGCTACTCCAGGGTCTGGACTTTTTGTTAGCTGAGATGGGCAAGCGAAAAATGTATGCGGTCATATTCTTAAACAATTATTGGGTCTGGTCCGGGGGAATGGCGCAGTATGTCGCCTGGAATGAAGGCATCTCTGTTCCTAATCCGTTCAAGGAGCCGTATGACTGGGATGCATTCATGCGATTTAGCGCCCAATTCTATGCTCGCGAGAATGCCAACCGGCAATTTCGGCAATATGTTAAAACCTTGATTAATCGAACTAATATTTTCACCGGACGAAAATATAAAGATGACCCAATGATTATGTCGTGGCAGCTGGCAAATGAACCTCGCCCCGGCGGCGGCGATTGGGGCACGGCTAATTTTGATGTTTTTCGCAAATGGATTGCTGAGACGGCTGCCTATATTAAATCGCTTGATCCTGATCATCTGCTTTCAACCGGGAATGAAGGGCTGGGTGGATCAATGTGGTCGCAGGAATTATATCTGGACATCCATCAACTTGAAAATATTGACTATATGACATTTCACCTCTGGATTTTAAACTGGAATTGGTACAATCCACTAAAGCCGATAGAGACTTATCCACAAGCTGAGGAGCGAGCCTTGAATTATATCCAAGAGCATATTGCCTTTGCCAATCAACTAGGGAAACCTTTGGTATTATCGGAATTCGGTATCCCGCGTGACCTGCATTCCTTTTCACCAGCGGCAGCTACAACTTATCGTGACCGCTATTTTACTCAAGTTTTCAAGGTTATTTATGGAGACGCTAGGCAGGGTGGACCATTAGTAGGCAGCAATTTTTGGACCTGGGCGGGTGAAGGTTATCCCAGAGATCCGGAGCATCCGGTCTGGCAGCTGGGAGATTCATATACCGGCGATCCACCGCAGGAGCCGCAGGGTCGGAATTCGGTTTTTAATAGCGATCAGAGTACCTTAGAAATTATCAGAGAATATACCCAAAAAATGAACAATCTTAGCAGGAGGTGAAAATATAATGTATCTTTTCGAAGCCGATAGAATTTTAGGGACCGATGAAGTTTAAATCTATCAGACACAGATTATTAGTGGGTTCAAAACTAAAATATGCTAAGTCGTTATTCTTTTCGAAAATATTTTCGTTAATGAATTATTAAGTTTTAAGAAAGTGATTGAAAAATGTACTCCAAATGCAATTTTCTCTTCGATTAAAAAATTAATTGCAAAAATATTTGACATCCATAAAAAAGTATTTAAATTCGAAAAAACGATTTCGATAATTTTGACTGGTTCGGTTTTTTATTTTGGAGGGGAGTTGAAAACTGTTGCACAGTCTTGCTGCGTGTGTCGGTTTTAAAAAGTGATGGAATTGCGAAATTAAATAGCGTCACAACGATGATCACGATCAAGGACATTGCCAGAGAAGCCAAATGCTCGTTATCTACGGTTTCAAAGGCTATTAATGGGAAATTTGATGTCAGTGAATCCACCCGCAAAAGGATTCTCGATATTGTTGAGTCTCGTCATTACGTCCCGAATGCTTTTGGTCGGGGATTAAAGAAAAAAGAAACCGAAAATATTGGAGTCATTTTTTGTCGCGAAAGCCAACCGCTCAGCGGCAATCCTTTTTATTCGCGGGTTCTGGAAGGCATCGAGGGTGAGTTAGCGATTAAGAATTACAATCTTGTCTTGCAGTTAGTGCCTGAAGATTTCAAAGACGAATGTCCGAAAATGCTGAGAGAGCGGAATGTTGATGGAGTAATGTTAATCGGATTACAAAAACTGAAATTTCTGGAGTACATTCAGAACCAGCAAATTCCTGCCGTGCTTATTGATCCGCAAATCAGGATCGAGGGCTTTAGTCAGGTGGTAATTGATAATGAACATGGTGCTCTTTTAGCAATCCAATATTTAATAAATCATGGTCATCGCCGAATTGGTTTCATCTCCGGCAATCTGGAGCGCCTCAGCTTTCAGCAGCGTTATTTAGGCTATCAGCAGGCACTGGAATATAACAATATCCCTTTTCGGCCGGATTATGTCAGAACAGGAGGGCTGGAACTCGGTTACCAGCATGTTAAGGATCTTTTACAATTGAAAGAACATCCGACGGCGATATTTTCGGTTAATGATATTAATGCTATCAATGGCTATAATGCGGTGAAAGATTTTGGCTATCAAATTCCACGCGATATTAGCATAATTGGTTTTGATGATATTGAACTCTCCAAAATCATCAGTCCGGCATTAACAACAGTCCGGGTGTATAAGGAAGAGCTGGGCTCGATTGCCGTCCGGATGCTCTTGAAAATAATCCGCAAGGAGATTACGGAACCAATTACCACAATGGTACCAATCAAATTAATTGAACGAGATTCGGTTACGGAAATAAGCTGTTAGTAGAGATTAGGTTCATTGATCAATAAGTGAAGTAAATTGGGATTTTAATGAGAAAAGGAATTACTTATCTGCTTTTAGGCCTATTTTTAATGTCAGGGGGATTGGAAAATTTATTTGCCGGGGTGGTGAAAGGTTGTATAGTAGATTCCAATACTGGAGATCCTCTCCTTGGGGCAAATGTCATCATCGAAGAACTCGCGGGAATCGGAGCAGCATCAGATCTAAAGGGTTTCTATCGCATTGATTATGTTCCGGCGGGTGAATATACCTTAAAAGTAGCATAAAGAATATTAGATATGAAAAAACCTAAACAATAAAAAGTGAGAATATCAGGCATGAATCGGACAATAAAAATGGAATTAATAAACTCAGTTTTTTTAGTACTTGCTCTTATTTCAAGACCTTTACTAGCAAAAGAAAACTATAAAAATTTCAAACTTGCTGTTTATTGTCCAGCGCGCGATGTGCAAAGGATGGCTGATCTGGATTGGCTGGAAAAGAACTTTAACCTGCTCGATAAATACCTGGATATTGATAAAGTCTATCTTGAGACTTATCGCGGTCAGACTAAGGTTGAAAGGGAAACGATTTTAAAGGTTAAAAAATTTTTCAAGGATCGAGGCATTCAAGCTTCCGGTGGGATTACCTATGTTTGGAATGATGCCCGCCAGTTTGAGTCATTCTGTATCACCGATCCGGAACACCGCCAAATAATCCAGGAAATTGCCGAGTATACCGCCAGCATGTTTGATGAAATAATCCTGGATGATTTCTGGTTTCTCAATACCAAAGGTGAATCTGACATCAAAGCCAAGGGCTCGAAAAGCTGGACGCGTTTCCGCTTAGACATGATGGAAGAAGCTTCTCAAAAACTAATTATCGAGCCGGCGAAAAAGGTTAATCCAAAAGTAAAAATAATCATCAAATATCCCAACTGGTATGATCATTTTCATTATTGCGGATACAATCTGGAGAAACAGCCGGCACTTTTCGATATGATCTATACCGGTACCGAAACCCGCGACCCGGTTTATACTCATCAGCATCTACAGGCTTATGAGAGTTATGCCATCATGCGCTATTTTGAAAATGTCGCACCGGGTAAAAATGGCGGTGGCTGGGTAGATTCATTTTCCCGTCGGACTCTTGACCGTTATGCCGAACAGATTAACCTGACCATGTTCGCGAAAGCCAGAGAGTTGACTTTATTTTGCTTTGGAATTCTCCTGGAAGCAATTCACCAGGATGACGGATCATTCAAACCCTTGAGCGCGGTTGCCCCGGTAGCGGGTTATAGTCTGGAGAAAATTGACTGTTTCCTGGGTCAATTGGGTAAACCTGCCGGGATTAAGAGCTACAAACCTTATAATTCAAATGGTGAAGATTATCTGCCCAATTTTATTGGGATGTTAGGCATTCCCATGGATATTACTCCTGAATTTCCCGGGGATGAAGACCTCATCTTCCTGACCGAGCAGGCTAGTTTTGACAAAGACATCATCGAAAAAATCAAGGGTCAACTAATTAAGGGTAAGGATGTAATTATCACGTCCGGGCTTTATCGGGTGCTCCAGGATAAAGGCATCGAAGATATTGTCGAATTAGAATATACCGATAAGAAGGCAAGGGTGCATCGATTTTCCGATTGGCGGGATGTGTATATTTCGGAAAACGATATCATGATTCCCCAGATTCGATATGCCACCAACGATTCCTGGGAACTAATCACCGCTTTAGATAATGGTGTTGGATATCCAATTTTTCATCAAGCCAGTTATGCCAAGGGCAAGCTTTACGTACTTACTATTCCGGATAATTTTGGTGAATTATACGAATATCCTCGAGAGGTTCTGACAGCCATTAAAAAGGTGATGATGAAAAATTATTTTGTTTATACCGATAGCCCCAGCAATGTGAGTTTGTTTGTTTATGACAATAATACTTTTATTATTCATTCTTTCAAAGAACATAATACCGACGTGAATATTGTTTTGGATAAAAAATTCAAGAGGTTGACCGATATACTTACGAACCAGGGAATATCTGGTCATATAGAGAATGATAAGCTAGTGTGTAAAACAAATATCTGGCCCCACTCTTATCGGGTGTTCAGGGCCAAGTAGAAATAATAGAATCATGAAATTCTTTGAGTTGTAGAGGAGCGGGATAATGAAAAAGTCAATCTTTATGTTTCTGCTGTTTTTTATGGCTCAGACCTATGCTCAGAAGTTTGAAGGGATAGCATTGACGCCACCGATGGGCTGGAATAGCTGGAATGGATTTCATTGTGATGTGGACGAAAAACTTATTCGGGAAGTTGCCGATGCAATTGTTACCAGCGGGATGAAGGATGCCGGTTATCAATATGTGGTTATTGATGATTGCTGGCAGGGTGAGCGGGATAAAGATGGTTTTATTCAGCCTGATCCAGCCCGCTTTCCATCGGGAATGAAGGCATTGGCGGATTATATTCATTCAAAAGGTCTAAAATTTGGGATTTATTCGGATGCCGGCTGGCGAACTTGTGGTGGCCGACCTGGCTCAAGAGGTTATGAATATCAGGATGCTCTGACTTACGCCCGGTGGGGTGTTGATTACCTCAAATATGATTGGTGTAATACCGAAGAGTTGAATGCTAAGGGCGCTTATTTAACGATGCGGGATGCTTTGTATAAAGCCGGTCGCCCGATAGTTTTCAGTTTATGTGAATGGGGCAATAATGAACCTTGGTTGTGGGGGAAAGAGATCGGTCATCTGTGGCGGACAACTGGCGATATTGCCCCAATATTTGACGGTGAAGTAGGTCATGGTAACTGGACTTCCTGGGGTGTTCTCCAGATTATTGATATGCGGGAGGGCATTCGCATTTATGCTGGTCCGGATCACTGGAACGATCCTGATATGATGGAGGTTGGCAATGGAATGACGGTCAGCGAGGATCGGGCGCATTTCTCGATGTGGTGTATGCTGGCCGCACCTTTGATAGCCGGAAATGATCCGCGGAGTATGAGTCAAGCCACGCGCGAGATTCTGACTAATAAAGAGGCAATTGCGGTAGATCAGGACGAACTTGGAATTCAAGGATTTAAGTATTTGAAACTGGATGATTTGGAAGTCTGGGCAAAGCCCTTGAAGAATAACGAGCTGGCAGTCTGCTTCCTCAATCGAAGTAAAACAATTTGTCCGGTAGATTTTAATTGGGAGAGACATATTATCGAAGATAATTTTTCGCATCACTATTATGATTTTCAACAGAAAGAGTACAAAATTCGCGATCTTTGGTTGAAAAAAGATCTCGGCACAACTAAAAAACCTTTAA
>Ga0315555_1001775_pt1 | contig 15510 bp, 13 predicted proteins | sample SalMarSW160380MG_FD_202113 | JGI IMG/M metagenome (GOLD analysis project Ga0315555, IMG submission 202113) | Salt marsh sediment microbial communities from the Plum Island Ecosystem LTER, Massachusetts, United States - Salt Marsh Sediment SW1603-80 ... | reverse complement strand
GCTTCGTTTTCGCTTAGCCGAGTGGGGCATCATTCTTCTGGGCATGAAAGCATTAACCTATTTGAATAAATCCTGGAGCATGACGCTTGTTGATATACAACGGTGGGTTGCGGATCCACTGTGTTTTATTACGATGGAATTTGTAATTTACTCCTTTTTGGCATTTCTGATCTGGCATATAACCACAAGTACCATGAAAGCCTTTGATGCTTTATTTGATTCGTTTATGCGTACCTCAAAATCAATTGATCCCCCACAACCATTAATCCATCGCTTTTACTATGGCGGAATCATATTAGTTTTGATATCCGGGCTTGCACAATGGTTTTCTGGAACCGGCTTGGGTGACCTGATTGATTTTAGTCGCCCCAGTATAAAAGGAGTCTTCTTCAATGTCCTGGTATATTTTGTCCTGGGATTGGTTCTAGTCAGTTGGACCCATCTGAATCTGCATCGAGTAGAATGGCGTAAACAGAAGATCGATGTATCTCATCAACTAATAAAACGCTGGGCTCAATATGGTTTCACGGCCTTAGCTATTATTACCCTGACAGCTTTCTTTTTACCAACAGGGTTCACACTGGGATTGTTGACCAGCATCAAGTTATTGCTTCAGCATGGATTAAAGGGGATTATTTACTTTATAACATTTATCTGGGGTATCGTGTTTTTTTGTTTGAAGTGGTTGATGTCTCTTTTTCCTTTAGGAGAAGACATATTTCAGGAGGAATTCAAGAGCAGACCCAAGCTTCCCAAACATGGCAATATAGAGGCATCACCTTCGGAGATCTTGTCTTCATACATCTTTTGGATTATTATATTGGCTATTTTTGTATATTTACTTAGGACATATTTCAAGGACAACCCCGGACTACTTAAATGGATCAAAGCAATTCGATTCCGCTATGCATGGCTGGCGTGGTTGGGTAAATTTTGGCAATGGCTCAAGGGAGGCGTTCAATCAGCCATTGATTTGCTTCCCGGATTAGTAGTCTCGAGGTCTAAAAGGGGGGAGACACCCACTCGGTTAAAGCGACGATGGCCTCTCTTGAGTAAGCTGTCTGCCAAGGAGAAAATCCTCTACTACTATTTGAGTACTCTCAGGCGGGCGGAAAAATGCGGCTTGAATAGGCAAAAAGATCAGACGCCTAAAGAGTTTGCGTTTCGACTCAATCAAAACATTCCCGATATGGACAGGGAGATCGATTTGTTGACCGAAGCCTTTGTTCATGCTCGCTATAGTCGGGACGTCTTTGAAGATACACAGGCTTCTTTAGTAAAAAAAACTTGGCAGCAAATACGAAAGGTCTTACGGAAAAAGCAAAAACAGTTTGAATTATCCAAGTAATGCAAGAGGAAATCACATGGCATCATTATCATGATCAGGACAAAAAGTTGCCATTTCAATCCGGCGGTATGGATAATGCGGTCCATATGATGATTATCGGTGATTTGATCAATGATCTCGTTGGTTGCATGATCGCAAAAAATATACTGAATGCTTTGAAATCGTCATGATCATTGCGAAACGCATGATTGAAGAAGTCGAGTTTAAAGAATCAAAAGATATTTTTGATCGAAAAGGAGCGGCTGTCACCATTGCATCCAGCACATTGTCCATGGCAACAGGGGGAAACTTGATGGTTCAACCGGATATCCTCAGTGATAATATTAATGTAAACGATTATGATGCCGTCGTCTTTATAGGCGGATTTGGAGTCAGTGACTCCTTTAATAATTATCAAGCACATGAATTGCCAAGCAGGCACTTGATCAAAATAAAATTTTAGGTGCCATTTGCATGGCTCCTCGTAGACAAAGCAATTCACCGCATCATACCAGAAGGTGGTCATTACTTAAAAAAGTTTCCCCCTTTTCATTTATAAAAACAGACCGTTCACTTTCAGCCTCATATAACAAATTGATATTAAACAACTATCTCAATTTGATAGAAGATTTTTGGTAAAAGATAGGGGGACTTAATCCCTTGACTTAGCAACCAAACTGTTATATAGCTAACACAACAAAATCAGGTCTTTAACCTTAGCCGATTCTGTGGGTGAGAGAAAAAAAAGACTATTTTCTATTTGTGGTGGTTGAAGACGACGAACAGTATATAGTGGCCTTTGACACGTAAGTGCCCAAAAAGGAGGATACAGTGAGTTATCTTCCGAAGACGATACAGGCTTCAATAAGGAGGGAGTTTTTAGAAAGGTGTGGGAGGAGCCCCCCTCTAAAATATAAAAAGAACGAGGGGAAACCTTCCAGCGTTCGCGAGAACATATAACTTAAAAAAGAAGGAGACGGGTATGAAAAAACAGAAGGTCGCAAAAAAGAAAAGGGTCACAAAAGGAAAAGGGAAGAAGAAATCACTATCTTTGGCGTTGATTATAGCCATAATCCTTATCCTGGGCGGGGGACTGCTGGCTTACCTCATCCAAACGAGTGGCGGTGTTGCGGTTCGAGATGTACGGGTCGTGGGTACAAACGGCAAACTGATAAGCGCCCTCCTCTATGTCCCGAAAGGGGTGAGTAAAGACAAACCCGCCCCGGGAATTGTAGCGATCCATGGGTATATCAACTCGCGCGAAACCCAGGACGGCTTTGCCATCGAGTTTGCCAGACGCGGATATGTCGTTCTAGCGTCCGACGAGTCCGGGCATGGCTTTTCCGATCCTCCGGCGTTCGCCAATGGCTTCGGCGGCATACCTGCGCTGGAATATCTGCGCTCCCTGGATTTTGTCGATAAAGACAACATCGGTATGGAAGGACATTCCATGGGTGGTTGGGCGATCTTAAAGGCCGCCGAGGCGAACCCTACCGGCTATCGATCAATAGTGCTCGAGGGATCTTCCACCGGCACATACGGGGCTCCGGAAGGAACTGCCACCTACCCGCGCAATATGCTGCTCGTCTTCGATAAATACGACGAGTTTTCCACCCTCATGTGGGGTTCCCCGATTGCGAGGAATATCGTTGACACAGACAAGCTGAAGAAGGCCTTTAACACAACCGAGACCGTGGAGGTGGGCAAGCTCTATGGCTCCATCGAGCAGGGCACCGCCAGAAAGCTGCTCATGCCGAATATGGAGCACCCGATGTTGCATTGGTCCACCGAGGCCATCGGCGCTGCCGTTGCCTGGATGCAGACTACCCTGAAGGGCGGCAAGGACATCCCGACCTCGAACCAGATCTGGCGTTGGAAAGAGATCGGCACGCTGATCGCATTGATCGGGATGATCATCCTGCTCTTCCCCATCGGCGGTTATTTGCTGCGGACCAACTACTTCAAGGAATTGAACGAGGCACCTGCCCCGCGAAAATCACTCTCCGGAGTGGGGTGGTGGATCGGAGCGGTTATAACCATCCTGTTGCCGATCCCCCTGTATATGTGGATGTGGAATTTCCATGGCACGGGAATAGCGAAACCCACGTTCCTGTTTCCACAACAGATCACCAGTACCATCGCATTCTGGGCAGTGAGTGTGGGCGCGATTTCGCTCATCCTCCTCCTGCTGTGGCATTTCCTCATCAATAAGAAAACAAAGGCCTCCTTTGCCAATTATGGACTCACGTGGAAAAATAGGGGGCTGCGATGGGGCAAGGTAGGAAAGTCATTCCTGTTGGCGCTCATTGTCGTAGTTGCGGCCTATCTCACCTTGGCCTTCTCAGCATGGGCATTTACGACCGATTACCGCATTTGGGTATTCGCCATCAAACCGATGTCTACTCTTCATTTTGGGATATTCTTACGATACCTTATCCCCTTTGCCTTCTATTTCGTGATCATCGGCATGGTGCTGCACGGTGAGATGCGTCGCGATGCTACTGGCTGGAAAGAGATGGTGGTGAACATCATCCTCATGATCGGCGGCTATATCTTGTTCCTCTTGGTCCAGTACATCCCGCTCTTTTCCGGTGGCACAGCGGCGGTGACTACCCGATGGGCACCTCTCTACTCGATCGTGATGTTCCAGTTCCTGCCCATCTTTGCTATCGTGGCGCTGGTTTCGACCTATTTCTATCGTAAAACAGGCCACATATTTGTCGGCTCGTTTATCAATGCCATGCTGGTAACTTGGATCGTGGTGGCAGGTCAGGCAACCCACTTCCATTTCTAGAAGCACAGGTAAACGACTATACGTGTATTGGTTAACGGGGTTCGGGTGCTGGTTCTCATAAGTGGAACCAGCGCTCGAACCTCTTTTTTATCAAAATACATGCCGGGTTACTTCCCCCTGTATAAAAACATCAAGAATTATACTTTCGATCTGTAAAAATCCGATCTAGTATCTCTATCACGAAACTAACGGTGTTGAAATTAATCCTTGACAGAGAAGCCCCGTTTCTATATAGCTAGGAGACGATAAAATAGATCCATAGCCATCGCAGTGACTTTGGGCGAGAGAAAAAATGAGAAACCCTGATAGAGGATGAGCTCCTTACGAGAACGTTCATTTCTATCAGGGCTTTATTTTTTGATTTATTGTCTACAGAGGTGATCGAGGGCAAAAAAACTTTAAATTATTAATGTGAATATAGAGAAGTCTTCAATCGCAATAGCTGTTTATTTGGGTCGGAGGGTGTGAAGGCAACGATGAAGAGTATTGAACGGCCTGTGACGTAAGCACCACACAAAGGAGGATACAGTGAGTTATCTTCCTAAAACGACACAGGCCTCGATGAGGCGAAAGTTTTCAGAGGGCTGTGGGAGGAGCCCGCCGAAAAAAAACGAAGGAGAAACCACTCACGATTCAGTAAGGAATCATAACCGTAAAGGAGGTAGGTATGGAACAAAACGTTACAAAGAAGTCGGTAACTCGTTTGCTGGTTGTAGCCATTATACTTATCCTGGGAGGAGGGTTGCTGGCCCACCTCATCCAAACGAGCGGTGGTGTTGAGGTTCGCGATGTACGGTTTATGGGTAATAACGGCCAACTGGTCAGCGCCCTGCTGTATATTCCAGAAGGAGCAAACAAGAAAAATCCTGCCCCGGGCATTGTGGCGACACATGGCTACATCAACTCGCGCGAAACGCAAGATGGCTTTGCCATCGAATTTGCGAGACGCGGTTATGTCGTGCTGGCACCCGACCAGTCCGGGCATGGCTTTTCCGATCCGCCGGCCTTTGCCAATGGTTTTGGCGGGTTGGACACATTACAATATCTGCGCACGCTGGATATCGTCGATAAAGACAATATCGGCCTTGAAGGACATTCTATGGGCGGATGGGCATCCGTAATCGCAGCTAATGCGAATCCGGATGGCTATCAATCAATAGTTCTTGAGGGTTCTTCTACCGGAACATTCTGTCCGCCAGGGACCGCCACCTTCCCACGCAATTTGTTGGTAGTATTCGATAAATACGATGAGTTTTCCAATCTCATGTGGGGAGTACCGATTGCGAGGGATGTGGTAAATTCCGACAAACTGAAGAAGGCTTTTGACACGACCGAAACCGTTGAGGTAGGCACGCTGTATGGTTCCATCGAGGAGGGCACCGCCAGAAAACTGCTTATGCCGAATATGGAACACCCTATGTTACATTGGTCCACCGAGGCCATCGGCGATGCCGTTGCATGGATGCAAACCACCCTCAAGGGGGGCAACACAATCCCGCCGTCCGACCAAATCTGGTACTGGAAAGAAATCGGTACCCTGATCGCCATGATCGGGATGATCATCCTGCTCTTCTCCATCGGCGGCTATTTGCTGCGGACCAACTACTTCAAGGAATTGAACGAGGCACCTGCCCCGCGAAAATCACTCTCCGGAGTGGGGTGGTGGATCGGGGCGATAATAATCATCCTGTTGCCGATCCCGGTTTATGTGTGGGCCTGGACTTTTAACGGCAAGGGCATTGCGAAGAAGAGCTTCCTCTTGCCGCAAGAGATCACCACGACAGTCATGTTCTGGGCAGTGGTTGTGGGCGTGATCGCGCTCGTCCTCCTCCTGCTGTGGCATGTACTTTCAAATCGAAAAAAAGGTGGATCTTTTGCCGCTTATGGATTCACGTGGGAAAACAAGGGGTTGCAATGGGGAACAATAGGAAAGTCATTCCTGTTGGCGCTCATTGTCGTAGTTGCGGCATACCTCACCCTCGCCTTTTCAGACTGGGCCTTTAAGACCGATTACCGCATTTGGGTATTCGCCATCAAACCGATGTCGCTGTTGCACTTCGGAATGGTCTTGCGATACCTTATTCCCTTTGTCTTTTATTTTCTGATCATCGGTCTGGTGCTGCACGGCGAGATGCGCCGCGACGCCGCCGGCTGGAAGGAGATGGTGGTAAATATCCTGCTGATGGTCGGCGCCTATGTCGTGTTCCTCCTGGGCCAATACATCCCCCTGTTCTCCGGTGGAACGTTGTTGCTTCCCGAGGCGCATCTGCCGACTATCTTGCTGATACAGTTCCTGCCGATCTTTACTATCGTGGCGCTGGTTTCGACGTATTTCTATCGCAAGACGGGTCACGTGTTTGTGGGCTCATTCATCAACGCGATGCTGGTAACCTGGATCATCGTGGCGGGCCAGGCGACGCATTATCACTTCTAGGAGAGCTACGGATAACCGCCCATAATCGTTGGGTAAAAAAGTGTGGGTGCTGGTCTAAATGTTGGAACCAGCACCCACACCTCGTTTTACGGAAATGCCACAGGACGAAGATAGAAAGGTCGTTATTTGTTCTTAATCATTGTTCTCTTGTGCTTTTTTCGCCTTCTCCATCAAACCCATCAAGCTCTCGACCTTCGGCTTGGGGGGAGTAAATATGCTGTTCAACTCGTCCTGAGTGTAATGTTCCTCCAGAAACGCCGCGATATCCATCTGCCCTTGCCAACACCCGGCGATAAATCTACAGGGCAGCATATCATTCTCAAAACGGCAGAACCGAAACGTGACCTCACCGCCCACCCTGGGACATCTGATGGTCTTGTCGTCGTATTGCTCAATCACTGTATACTCCTACACCGATGGAGACGCACTCACCGACTTTACCTATCAGAGGTTGTAAGTGCACCCTCACCAGGTACTATACCACCTCCGTGCCATAAAAATGCATAGTGCTGCGATTAGCCTTTGGGAATCTCAGGTAATTCAGCCTGCGCCTTTTTGATCTCCTTCTCGGGCCAGGCAAAATCTTGGAGCTTACCCGAAAGATAGGCATCATAGGCGGCCAGATCAAAGTGTCCGTGTCCGCTGTGGGCTATCAGGATTGTTTTTGCCTCACCGGATTCCTTGCACTTGAGGGCTTCATCAATAGCTACCCGCAGGGCGTGGCACGGCTCGGGACCGCTGACGATACCCTCTGTTCGGGCGAATTGTATGCCTGCCTCGAAGACGGCGATTTGATGCACAGCGACGGCCTCAACCAGGCCCAAGTCATAGAGTTTACATATAATGGGCGCCATCCCATGATAGCGCAAACCCCCGGCATGGATAGGAGGCGGAATAAAAGTATGGCCCAAGGTATGCATCTTGGCTATGGGAGCCATCCCGGCGGTATCCCCATAATCATAGGCATAGAGCCCCCTGGTCATGGTCGGGCAGCTTTCGGGCTCAACACAGACAATGCGCAAATCCGGTTTCTCGCCGCTGAGCTTATCCCTGATCCAGGGGAGAAATTGACCGGCAAAGTTAGAGCCGCCGCCGACGCATCCCACAATGATATCGGGATAGGCATCCGCCATCTCCATCTGTTTCCTGGTCTCCTCCCCAACGATGGTCTGATGAAGCAAGACATGGTTGAGTACGCTCCCCAGAGAATAGTGGGTATCATCGCGAGTCATGGCATCCTCAACCGCCTCACTGATAGCCAGCCCCAGGCTGCCGGGGCAATCGGGCCACTTTTCCAGCATGTCTCTGCCTGCCTTCGTATCCTGACTGGGACTGGGGACGCACGTAGCCCCCCACGTCTCCATGAGGATGCGCCTATAGGGTTTTTGGTCATAGCTGATCCTGACCATATAGACCTTTAATTCGACGTCGAAAAAGGCGCACCCCATCGATAAGGCACTCCCCCATTGGCCGGCGCCGGTCTCGGTCGTGATCCGCTTGACGCCCTCTTTTTTATTATAATACGCCTGTGCGATTGCCGTATTGGGCTTGTGGCTCCCTGCCTGGCTTGTCCCCTCATATTTGTAGAAGATCTTGGCCGGGGTATCCAAAGCCTTCTCCAGCCGGTATGCTCGATGCAGTACCGTCGGCCTGTAGGTGCGGTAGACATCCTGTACCTCTTCAGGGATATCGATCCACCGCTCGGTGCTCACCTCCTGTTTAATAAGCTCCATGGGGAACAGGGGAGCAAGGTCTTCCGGACCCATGGGCTGTTTCGTCATGGGGTGCAGATACGGTAGCATCGGCTCCGGCATATCGGCGAGGACATTATACCATTGAGACGGCATGTCCTTCTGGTCGAGAAAAAACATTGATCTCTTCATTCCGCCCTCCTTTTTTTATGTTGGTCTTTGGTCCTTTCTGGGACCACTCACAGGTAACATTACATAGTGTACGTAACTAATCTCCTCTCTCTTCAACAGTTCTTTTCTCGAATAATCCATCCTCCTTTCTAAACTTTTTACGCAATAAGATAAGCTCCTACGACACCTAAAAAAGGAGCCGTGGACACCTCTCATGCCCATGGCCCTTGTAGCAACAAAAAAGCCGTGGGCGCCTGGGGAGCTGCCCACAGCCTCAGTCCCTCGTTAGGAGCTGGTCAGCGGACAGACTCCCTGCCCCACCACCAGCACCACCTTGCAATTGAACCGACTACGTGAGCCATCTCCCTTATAACCTCCGAGTCTCTATAACAAAACGCATAAAAGATGTCAAGAAAAAAACCGTTTCAAAAACTACCCTGAAGCATTTCCTTCCACATATCGGTCCTCCCCTTCCCGTAGACCCGTTCCCAGCCCTGGAGGATCAGATCAAGGGGGACATCACTAAAGGTGCCGTGGTGCCGCACATATTCTACGAATGTTCGACCCTCGGCATCGAGGGGAGGAAAGACGGCGTCATCCCGACCATTGAACTCCACCACCGGATAGCCGTGCTCCCGACATATTTCTTTATCAAAGGTGGGGGTCACCCGCACCCAGCGGTCCCCGAGCAACCACTCCACATAGCCGTGGAAGATGAAGAGGTTGGTCCCCATCATCTCCGCCACCCGCTCTGAGGTGAGGTAATTGCGAATATCGGCGAAGACCAATCGCGCAGGAATTCCTCCCGCCCGCGCCAGGGCGACCAGCAGGACCGCTTTTTGAACACAATAGCCGCTGCCCCGGCGCAGCGTCGTACTGGCCTTGTAGTGCTCCAGGAGGTGAAAGGGGACATAGAGGTTATACGGAACGGTATCCCTGACAAGATAAAAGAGCCGTTGCGCCCGCTCGTGCACATCCCGTGCGCCACTGATAGTCTGGGAGGTGAGATCTTTAATCTGAGGATGGTCGCAATCGATAGCCTCGGTGGGCTGGAGAAAGAGATCCATCGACTCATCCCTCCATCGTCTGCTTCAGCAGGGCCACCGCCTGGGGGAGGACCTCCCCTGTGCTCTCATAAAAACGCAGGTGGGCATACTGGTCAAGGGGGGTCTCCCCCTGGTTGACGATCACCAGCTTGGCCCCGGCCCTCAGGGCCTCAACGGGCATGTGGGCCGCTGGGGTGACCACCAGGCTGGAACCCGCCGCCACAAAGAGGTCGCACCGTTGGGAGTGGTCAAAGGATTCCTTGAGATCCTTCTCCGGCAGGGATTGTCCAAAATCCACTACGCTGGAGACCAAATCCCCACCACAGCTGCACTGGGACACCCCAGTAGCTTTATCCACTGTCTCCCCACAGCGCTGACACCTGAGCTTGGTGAGATTGCCATGGAGCTCTGCCAACAGCTCCGGGCGAATCCCCGATTTCAAATGGAGGTTGTCCACGTTCTGAGAGATCAGGAACTTCAGTTTCCCCATATCTTGGAGTTCCCTGATGGCATAGTGGCCGGGGTTTGGGTCCGCCTCGGACCAGGGTCGTTGCGCAGGGGGAGGGGGCAACCCCTTTTCCTTTCGCGTCCACACCCCGTCGGGCCCCCGGAAATCCGGCAACCCAGACTCCGTGCTTACCCCGGCCCCGGTGAAGACCACCAGATAGGCCGATTCATGAAGCCATTGGGCCAGTGTCTCGATTCGCTGTTCGATATCTTCCGGCATGGCCTTACTATACCCTGTATGCATTCTAACACAAGCGCCCCTGCAGTCCAACCTTCGGAGCAAAGAAATCCCTTGGCACGCATAAAAAGGTAACGGTATAATCTTTGTATGAGTGCAGAGGAGACTACAAGACCATGGAGCGAACGATGCGCAGATCAAAAATGATCCCCCTCGGCGAGATCGACCGGGAAGATACGACCTTCCTCATCACCTTTTTGCCGGATGTGGAGCCCCTGCTGGCCTCCCTCAAGCTGGTCGGCCTCGTGGAACCCCTCATCCTGCGGAAGCGAGGTGATGGAAGATACCAGATCGTCTGCGGCTTTAAGCGTGCCGAGGCCATGTGGCACCTCGCCATCGCCGAGACGCAGGCCGTCGTCTATCACCAGGGCGAGCTCGATGACCTCCAGGCCCTGCTGCTGACAATAGGGCACAATCTCACGCGCCGCCTCAACCTCGTGGAGAAGGCCCATGCCCTCCGTAAGCTCCTCGATTTCGGCATACCCGAACGGGAGGTGATAGACCGCTATCTCCCTCTGTTTGCTCTTCAGTCCAATGTCAGAATCTTAAAGCAGGTGATTGCCCTGGCGGGATTACCGCTGGGGCTGCAGGAACTCCTGGTATGGGAAGGGCTGTCCCTGTCTGCTTCGATCCACTTCCTGCAACTCGACAGGGAAGCGCAGGGGGCCATCCTCCCCCTCCTGGAGGCCTTGCGCCCAGGGGAGAACCGCGTCAAGGAGATTATTACCTTTTTGCGGGAGATCTCTTTGCGGGATGGGGTATCCGTCTCCTCTGTGCTCGCCGGCGAAGAGATAGGGAAGATCCTCGCCGATCAGGAAACCCCGCGCCCCCAGCGCATCGAGCGGCTGAGGAAAATCATCAAGACCATGAGATTTCCTTTGTTTACAGAGATGGAGGAGAAATTCGCTCAGTATAAACGATCCCTCTCCTTACCCCCTCAAATCTCCTTTCACCCTCCCCCCTTTTTCGAGGGCGAAGAGTTCAGGATGGAGCTTCGGTTCAAGGATTTTGCCACCTTCAAGAAGCTGACCGCCAAACTCCGTCAGATCGCCGAGGGTGAGGAAAAAGATAGGGATCCCCTCCGGGAGATCGGGCACAGCCGTTGATCTTTGAAAAGGCTTCTGTTATAGTAAGCCCCATCCTCAAAAGGAGCAGCATGAAAAATAGATGGAGAAGATAGGTGATCAGATAGCATCATGTACCGAGTGTGAGGAGTGCATGGAGTCATGCCCCACCTACCAGATCACCGGTGAAAGACTCTTTTCTCCCATGCACCGATTGCAGACGGTGCGAGCGGTGTTGGAAGACGGGACGGTCTCCGAGCAGATGGTAGAAAGCCTCTACAACTGCCCGAAGTGTATGGCATGTGAAACTGTGTGCCCTGTGGATATAAAGATTACCCAGGTAGTGGACGCCGGCAGGCGTATGCTGGTGCAGAAGGGATTAGGCCCGTTGGAGCGGGGAAAGAAGATTATCGAGGGAATCCTCAAAAAGGGGAATGCCGTCAATGGGGATCCGGGCAAGCGACTGGACTGGCTCCCCGAGGCCTTCCCTCGCCGGGAATCGGAAACGCTCCTTTTCCTCGGCTGCCTCCCTTCTTATCTGGTAAAGGACGCCGCCAGCGCCTCCTATCTCGCATTGAAGCGTCTGGGAATCGACTATATGATCTTGGAGGACGAGGGTTGCTGCGGCACCTACATCTACGAAGCGGGCGACATCGACCTGGCAGGGGAGTATTTTCAGAAAAATGTCGACAGATTTACGAGCCTGGGTATCAAGAAACTGATCGTCCCCTGCAACGGCTGTCTGAAGTGCTTCAAGTATTTTTATCCAGAGGTTTTGGGGGAATTCCCCTTTCAGGTCTCCCACGTAGTGGAGGTGATATATGATGCCGTGAAACAGGACCCCTCGCTCTTGAATAAGGTGGAGAGGTCCCTCGTCTACCAAGATGCCTGTCGCCTTGCCAGAGGAGAGGGAATGACCGAGGAGCCCCGGGAGCTGCTCTCCTGGTGCGGGGCCGAGGTAAAGGATACTGAACTGAACAGGGAACAGACACCCTGCTGCGGTTCAGGCGGCGGGATCAGGTCGCTCTATCGTAACCTCTCAACAGAGATGGCCTCCCGGCTTTTGAAGATGGCGCCTGGGCACACGCTGGTAAGCACCTGTCCATTTTGCACGTTTCAGTTACGCTCTACTGCTCAGGACAAAGAGATCGATAAGGACGTAGTATATTTTTCAACGATCGTCCTCGATTCCTTAAAGAACTAATCGAGAGGATAGTATAGCTATGGCAAGAATCAAAGTCGGAATTCTGGGTGCCACCGGGATGGTGGGACAGCGTTTTATCCAGCTCCTGGAGGGACATCCCTGGTTTGAGGTGGCAGAAGTTGCGGCCTCGGAGCGCAGTGCCGGTCGTCCCTACGCCGAGGTCATGCAGGGAAGGTGGAAGGTACAGGGGGATATCCCCGCTCGCGTGGCACAACTCACAATCAAGGAGTGCACCCCTGAGTTGGACTGTCGGCTCTGCTTTTCGGCCCTCGACTCCACTGTGGCCGGCCCGGTGGAGGAGGCCTTCGCCCAGGCGGGATATGTGGTGAGCAGCAATTCGCGCAACCACCGGATGGACCCCGATGTCCCCCTGTTGATCCCTGAGGTGAACGCCGACCATCTCGATATCATCCCCCAGCAGAGGACCCGCTGGGGATCGGACGGCTATATCATCACCAATCCCAACTGCGCTGCCATCGGTCTGGTCATGGCCCTCGCCCCGCTGCACAAGCGGTTCGGGTTGAACAAGGTCATCGTCACCACCCTCCAGGGTCTCAGCGGTGCGGGTTATCCTGGTGTGCCCTCGCTGGACGTCATCGACAACGTGGTCCCCTTTATCGGCGGCGAGGAGCCTAAGGTGGAATCAGAACCGCTCAAGATCCTCGGCAGCCTGGACGGAGGGAAGTTCGTCCCCGCCGACCTTACCATCAGCGCCTCCTGCACCAGGGTACATGTGCTGGACGGCCACCTGGAGAGCGTGAGCGTCGGCCTCAGCCACAAGACGTCACTCGATGATCTGATTGCATCCTGGGAGGAGTTCGACCCTCTGAGCGGCCACGGGCTCCCTTCGGCCCCCTCCCCTCCTCTCATATACAGGCAGGAGGACGATCGCCCTCAACCGCGCCGGGATCGGGACGAAGGAAAAGGGATGGCCTGTGTGGTGGGGAGGCTGAGAAAGTGCCCTATCCTCGATTACAAATTTTTTGTCCTCAGCCACAACACCATCCGGGGGGCGGCAGGGGCCGCCATCCTGAACGCCGAATATCTGTACAAGAAAGGCCTGCTGTAAAGAATGGTTTCACCCAAAAGCGATAAAAAGGAACAGAGCGAAGAACCCACCTATGCCGAGCAGATCAAGGCCCTCTCGGAGATCAGCAAGGCCATCTCCTCCGACCACTACCTGGAGGATATCCTGGGACTCATCGTGACGGTCACCGCCAATGTCATGGGCTCCAAGATCTGCTCCCTCTGGCTGTTGGACGAGGCAACAATGGCCCTCTCGCTGGAGGCCACCCAGAGCATAAGCAAAGAATATCTCAAAGAGCGGGTCCTGCGCCTGGGTGAAGGGGTAGTGGGCGGGGTGGCTCAGGAGAAGAAGCCCATCAGGGTCTACAACGTCCTGGAAGACCCCCGATTTAAGGAAAAAGACCTGGCCCGCAAGGAGGGCCTCTGTTCCCTCTTGAGCGTCCCCATGGTGGTGCGGGGAAAGGTGAGCGGGGTTCTCAATTGCTATACCTCCTACCCACACCACTATACCGACACCGAAGAGGCCGTCCTCATCACCGTGGCCAATCAGGCGGCCATCTGTATCGATAATACCGAGCTGATGGTCAAGACCAAGGTGATCCAGGAGGAGCTGGAGACAAGGAAGTTGGTGGAGCGGGCCAAGGGTATCTTGATGAAGGAGTTCAAGCTTGACGAAGATGAGGCCTTCGGGCGCATCAGAAAAAAGAGCATGGATAGCCGCCGCTCCATGCGGGAGGTGGCCGAGGCCATCATCCTCGCCCACGAGATAGGACAGTAGTAAGTATCCCGCCGACAGCGGGATTGAACCCTTTTTCTAACGAACCCCCGTCTACTCAAAGGCAAAGTTTTTTTCACATTACTCGATGGGGGATGGGGACAGTAAGTGTTTAAGATCATCCTGATCAGTAGAGATGCTGAAAAGGGCCGTACCATAGTGGACGCGCTCTCTGCGCACAACTTCGTCTGTGAGCATATACCCCTCGATGAGACCGTGGACGAAGCGATTGCCGACAAGGCCCCTGACCTTGTTATGCTGGCCCTTGAAAACCCTACCACCGCATCTTCCATCATCGGCACCATACGGGAACTGAGGCGGGAGCGGCCTATCCCCATCATAGCCCTCGTACCCAAGGATGCCCTGGGGAAAAGCCGCGACATCCCGTTCGTTGTGGATGATTTCGTCATCGAACCGTGCGAAACCGCAGAAATAGCCCTCAGAATCGAAAAGGCCTTAAAGGAGACGTACGCTGTTGATAGCAAAGACCTCATCAGAAACGGAGCGTTGGTGATCGACCTCGCTCGACGGGAAGTGACGCTCGATGGTAAGACCCTCTCCCTTACCTTCACGGAATATGAGCTCTTGACATTCCTCGCCGCCAACAGCGGCCGGGTCTTCACCCGCGAGGCCCTGCTCAATAAAATCTGGGGCTACGACTACTACGGCGGAGACAGAACGGTGGATGTCCACATCCGCAGACTCAGGGCGAAAATCGAGTGGGGCAAACACTCGTTTATTGAAACGGTACGAGGGACTGGATACCGATTTAAGAAGCCCAATAACTGAGAGAGAGGCAGGTGATCTCTTTCGCACCTATATCAGATATAATGCTTTGTATGTTCTGCTTGTTCATCGTCGAAATCGTACGTCATTCGTAACCGATGCATTGGTAGGGAGCGCAGGGCCGAAAAATGCATCCGAGTTAACAGTATCGTTATCTATTTTTTAAAAAAGTTTTACTGTTTAGCTTCCACCACATCTGCCATTGTTCATAATTTTGACCGAAATTAATTCCTGTTATTTTTTCAAGTGCCTTGGCCGCATTCTCTCGAACATCGTCACCATAATGCTTATCGCTAAGAGCACCGATCAGTGATTCTATTGCCCGGACATCCTTTATCTCCCCAAGCGCCCATGCTGCATTCTTCCGGAGATCATAATCATCCTTCTTTAATGCTGATATTAGCGGTTCAACACTAAGAGGATCTCTTATTTTGCCTAATGCGTTTG
>Ga0315555_1001764_pt1 | contig 15547 bp, 13 predicted proteins | sample SalMarSW160380MG_FD_202113 | JGI IMG/M metagenome (GOLD analysis project Ga0315555, IMG submission 202113) | Salt marsh sediment microbial communities from the Plum Island Ecosystem LTER, Massachusetts, United States - Salt Marsh Sediment SW1603-80 ... | reverse complement strand
CTGAACGACTGGCTTACACCACTTAACAATATCTGCCAGATTGCAGGGGTGGTTGTTCTTGTTGTGACTCTTTTTCTCCTAAAAAGGCAGACCGCCAACGCTCAGGAAGACACGCATCTATCGACAATCATTAAGGCACATGAAGTGCTCAGCAATCTGCAAGCACAGCGAACCCGACGCTTTGTGCTGACGGATTTTGATGGAAGATATTTCTGTGGCATCGTACGATTCCTGCATCTCGACGAGCGAGTCGCAAGCAACCTCCGAGGCAATCTCCAAATACCTCCGAAGCGGGAGGCGCTCCGGAATGAACTGATTGAAAAGCTGAAAGACGAAAACCATGGCAGGAAGTATATGAAGGAATTTACGGATGGTGAGGTTATCGAAATCGCGCTGACCGCCTTTGATATTCTGGCAATCCCGTATTGCCAGAATATCAAGACTGCAGAACACGCGGTTAATTCATGGGACCCCGTGATAAGAAAGACAGAGAGCCGACTTCGCCTTTTCATCGAGTTCCAGCGTCGCGCCAGGAGGCCGAAAGAGCCCAAGTACAAAACTCACTATATCAGCATGTTGGACAGGCATCTGAAAATGACGCATGAGAAGAGGATCGCCGAGATCAAGGAGAAACATGCTGCAATCTGTGAAGGCTGCAGCACCTTCTTTGAGAAGATCGACTCTTCGGAGGAAAGTCCCCCCGGGCCCGCCCCGCAGGCTGAGTGAAGTGATGGAACGCGCCGCCCGGGCGCACGGCGCGGCGCTCAGTCCATCCGATGTGCGCCAAGAAAGCTTGGCTTTCTCTTACAGGGTGAAAGGCCCTGTCGGGTAAGACCTAGCCAGTTACCCGTATTGAGTGTTGCAGATGTAAAGGAGTCGGAAGTAATTGACGAACAATACGTCTGAAGCGTACACAAAGAATCATGTAGACCACACGGGAGACCGCACTCCCGGAAGTCTTATCAGCTTCGTAAGTGCACATGCAGGTGACGACAGGATATCGGACCTGGAAGTCAACACAAAGGCATCGCAACGTGGCGAGATGCCGGAAGGCCTGCCGGAGTCTACAGGACGTGGTATGCATGAAGAGAGAAGCCGAGAACTTGGGAGACCTCGCGAATTCCCCATTGAAGGGGTAGGACAAGCCGAAAAAGTGAGGCTTGCCGATGGATCGCGGGGAGTCAGATCAGCTCACAGTACTCGGAGACGGGAGAGCCGTTCACATGGGGAAGGGGCTGACAGTATTACGAAGTCTCCAAAGGAAACACCGACCGGACATGCAGGATCGGGGCAATCGGTGCAAACCTCACTGGAGAGGATAGCGAACAAGGCAAGGAGGGAAAAGGCGTACCGGTTCCGGAATCTGTATCGGCTGTTGAACGAAGAACTCCTGATGGACTCATGGGTCAAGTTGAATCGCCACGCTGCAACAGGGGTGGACGATATCAGCTGGGAAGAATATTCCCGTGATCTCCACGAGAACATCAGAAACCTCACGCAACGGCTGAAGCAGAAACGATACCGGGCCAAGCTGGTGAGGCGGCATTACATTCCAAAAGGGAATGGAAAGATGAGGCCTCTCGGCATACCGGCCATAGAAGATAAGCTGGTGCAACACGCGGTAGCGCAGATACTGCAGAGCATATACGAGGGAGAGTTTCTCCCGAGTAGTTATGGGTATCGACCTGGCCGAGGCGCGAAAGATGCGGTCCTCGCATTGAAGGAAACGCTGTGGCGGGGCAGGTATCGCTATGTGGTGGAAGCGGATATCCGGGGATTCTTCGACAACATCGACCATGAGTGGATGGTACGTATGTTGGAAGAGCGAATCCAGGACAACGCGTTGATCCGGCTGATACGAAGGTGGCTGAAAGCAGGCGTGCTGGATACAGACGGCAAGGTGTTGCACCCGGCCACGGGAGTACCGCAGGGCGGGATAGTCTCACCGATGCTGTCGAATATCTACATGCACTACGTATTGAATCTCTGGTTTGAGAAGGTGGTCAAGCCACGATGTAGGGGCAAAGCATATCTATGTGTCTACGCAGACGATTTCGTCTGTGCCTTTGAAGACAGTAGAGATGCGGCGTTGTTCTACAAGGGGCTTGGCGCCCGGCTCGCGAAGTTTGGACTGGAGCTCGCATCAGAAAAGACGCGCATCATACCGTTCGGACGCGGAAGGACCGTGAAAGCAAACGGGACGTTCGATTTCCTGGGCTTTGAATACCGCTGGGCGATGAGTCGTAGGGGCAAGAAGTGCCTGAAGACTCTCACGTCCGGTGTAGGGGCCCGGAAATCGATACGCGTACTGGCAGAATGGTGTAGGGAGAAAAGACATCTCCGGTTGTCGGTGCTGATGGCCGAGCTGAAAGCCAAATTGCGTGGTTACCTGAACTACTACGGAGTAGAGGGGAACATGCGTCGGGTAGACATGGTCTTCCATCGAGTGAGGTGTGTTCTGTTCAAGTGGCTGAACCGACGAAGTCAACGGTCCAGCTTCACTTGGGAAAGTTTCAATGGGATGCTCCGACGGTATGAGATGGAGGAAGTCAAATTCGCCTATCAATCCAGACGACCCCCTCGTGCCTCATGCGGAAGCGAGTAATGCTGAAGAGCCCGGTGCGGGAAATCCGCACGCCGGGATCTGTGAGGGGGCGGCCGGGTAACCGGCCGTCCTACCTCGATAGTGGAGCCACTATCCGACGGAATCCCCCGTCATGTTTGTTGCAGGGGAAGGGCAACAAACACGCCGGGGCATTTCCTTCGCGCCGCTCAACATAAGTTCTTATGTTGCATGCGCCCGGGCTCGTCTGACACCCCTCCGAGATTTGCTCTGGCACGAGCGCTGATGCCCGCCACCCCCCGGATCTATATGGAGTGAAATGTACCGGGGGGTTCCCTATGAGGTGGTCGCTCGCCGGGCTCGCATATGAGTGACAAGTACTTCGCGCCGTTGGTACGAAGCGCTGAGAGAGCCGCTGTGCGGCTCCGGGCGGCCGCGGCGAAGCCGCGGCCAACAGCATGTTTAGATCGAAAATCCCGGGTTCCGGTCAACCGGGCAAAAAACGACGCACGAGGTTACCGTGTAAGCGACGTTCTCGACCTGACCCATACCTGGGGTAGGGTCTTCTTCCGGAGATTTCCGCGGACCGCTCCCCTCTCAGCGGGGCCTGGAGCTTGGGCGCTGCTTCGGCCAGGCGAAGCCTGGCCGGCAGCGCACGAGCGAAAGGCCGGAGGGCGGGCGGGGGATGCGGGAAGCGAGCGAAGCGAGTGCGCCGCGACCAGCCCGCCCCCGCTGAGCAATACGGGAATCCCCGATACTTGCAAATGCAGGAGCATTACGACAGAATGCGACGCGGGTGAAATAGGTTTGCATCGTCTGTAATCATAGAGGAGAGATCGAGTATGGCAATGGAAGCATCCCAAGCTGGAATACTTCAATGGAGCGTGTCGATTACGATTCCCGCCCTCTCGGGTTTGGCAGGTGTAATCATCGGTGGGATCCTTGCCGGCAGACGCGAGAAGGCAGAGCGGCGTCACCAGTTCATATTGAGACAGGTTCAAGATTTCTACGCGCCTCTTCTGGCCATTCGCAATGAGCTGAAGGTACTGGGCGAGATTAGCGGACTTGTAAGCGGGGCGCAAAATGAAGCTTGGCAAGATCTCTGCGCAAGATATGAGGGGAACACCAGAGCGCTTGGAGACCTAATGAGGGACCGGAGCGACGAGTTCGTAAAAGACATCCAGTACGACAACAAGATCTTTGATGAGAAGATTCTCCCCGAGTACCATCGAATGATTGAGCTATTCCGCAAGAACATGTGGTTGGCGGAGCCGAGCACATTGGAACATTTTCCCGCCCTCGTGAAATTCGTGGACATCTGGGAGCGATGGATGACCAAGACAATTACGGGTGAAGCGGTACGTCGGCTGAAGCATACCGAGAAATGGATCTTCCCGTTGTATGAAGACATAGAAAAGACGCACGCCGACCTTCGTGCCCAGCTGGCGGGACGAGGTATGATGAGATCATTCTTCTCGCGAATGCGGCCTTCGGCCGCGACCATATCAGGGAGCCGCCCACTGGGGGCGGACGGGAAGGCCGGAGCCGGGGCGGAGAATCAGCTAAGCGAGTGACCCGGAGGCGAAGCCGGAGGGCGCACCCGGGCCGGGGTGCGCGCGACCCTCCCCCCAAAGAGGCTCCACGCAGCGTGCCCTTCGGGCACGCACCATATGCGTGGAGAAGGATGGGTTTCCCCCTTTGGGTTTCATTGTTTGGAGGGGGCGCCTCGGAAGAGGGATTCCAAAGGGGGAAACCAAGGCGGGGGAGGCGCGGCACGAGCTTTGCCTCCGCGTCGGTGGAGGCCTGGGCGGGCAGGGGCATTCATATTCTGCGCGCCCCGCCGCAAGAAGCCGGGTGGCGTACGGATCGGAAGAAGAGCGGGGACAATCGGGGGAAGACATTCGCATCGGACATCAAGGGGTGCTCGGGGAAGGATGGGCCTGGCGTGCCCGCGTCGATTACTTCCCTGGTAAGCCAGGTCCCTGACGAGCCCGAGATACATTCGGAGAGAGGGAAAGGACCAGCTCGCTGGACAATAACCGTCGCATTTGCTACTCATCGTCTGTAGACTCAAAGGCATCACTACGGCAAACTCTCCGCGGCTTTGGCTCCGGATTATTCAGTGAAGACCGCACATGAGCACGAGAAAGCAAACGGGTTTGAGCGAACGGAAGATCCTCGCGGAGAATGTTCGTCGACTACGCAAGAAAGGCAACCTTTCTCAGGAGGCCTTTGCGGAGATCTGCGGATTGCACAGAACATATATAGGGGCCGTGGAACGGGCCGAGCGAAACGTCTCGCTCAGCATAATCGCAACGTTGGCGGTAGCTCTCGGGGTCTCCGTTCCGGAACTTCTGACGCAGCGAAAGGCGTCCCGTGGCAAGAGGTAAGGTATACGGGATTCCGGACGAGGAAGAATCACCCGTCAGGAGGATCGCGGAGAGCGGCTACGGTATCTACGACCACATCAAGCACGGAGACCCGAAACTTTGGATCCCCACCGCAAAGCTGGAAGCTATCCTCGACAAGGCACTCCGCGGGTTCTCGGTAAAGGGCCTTCCGCTCCGGACCCGTTCGAAGGTTTTGAAGGCCGAGGTTTGCAGGTGTCTTGGATATCCCGTACCGCAATCCTTCAAGAAGACGCAGCCTCGGTTTCCAGGTCAGGATTTCGACACGTACATCCAGAAGGCGAACAATCTGCAAGTGTGGAACGAGGATCTCCATCCCACGCGCCGGTACGTCATCATCAGGGTCTCGGCAGATGATGTTGTTGATCGTGTAAAGGTCGTGACGGGCGCGGCGCTGGCCAAGCTCGACAGGACCGGCACGTTGACGCAGAAGTACCAGGCGCGGATGATACCGAGCAGGAGTGGATCCGAATTGGTATCGCAACAGGACACTGATCTTGTTCGCAAGATCGTGTTGAAGAAAGGTTACCCGAAGCGATTCGCGGAGAGTCCGACAGCGCATCCGACCGAATCGTGTCTCCTTCCAATCAAGGAAGTATTCGCCCGCGTCGAAGGTCTCGCTGGCGTGAAATTTGAAGATGCGGGGATCGACCAGGAACGCAACCGAGGAGCAATTTTGCATCGAGAGGTGTGTGGCCGGCTTGGCTACACGCTTTATCAGAATGGCGGGGCAGTTCCCGACATAACACACCAGCTACTTGAGGTGAAGCTGCAGACGTCGCCGACTATAGATCTCGGGCTCGTCACGCCGGACAGTAGGGAACCGTTGGACATACCGATTGTTGCGGGTCAGCAGCTTCGGCACTGTGACATTCGCTACCTTGTGGTTGCTGCAACGATCGGCGGCGGGCAGGTGGTTTTGGATAGCGTCTACGTGGTGACCGGTGAAGATTTCTTCTCGCGCTTTCCGCGCTTCGGCGGGAAGGTGCTCAACAAGAAGCTGCAGATTCCTTTGCCGCGGGACTTCTTTGACTGAATCCGAATGCCTTCCATACAAGGGCGTCGATCTTTTCCTCCATCGCCGTGACATCTGCATTCTCGATCTTGTCATAGATCTCCCTGGCAAGGCTGATGATTGCCCGGCCCGGTGCACCGTCTGGGTCCGGCAGAGGGAATTGCTCGACGTACTGCGTAAGGAAGCGCCTCCTTCGAGCGTACAGCTTGTTGTTGAATCGCCGGTCGTAGAACTCTTCGATAAACGATGAATTCCCCACGGCGGAGGCGAGCCACAGCATCCGTTCCGCTTCTGGATCATCTGCAGGAAGCCAGTAGCAATCTCCGTTGACAACGGCGCCGCTCAGGTCGATCCAGAAGACGGGGTGTTCGCATATGTCCCGGAACACCAGCTTTGGTTTTGACCACGCCTGCGGAGATTGCGGGACCCAGATCTCGAACCACGCCCGCCCGGATTTCTGAAGGTATGTTCGTTTTTCCAGGATCTCTCGGTGTGCTTCGAGGTACTGTTTACTTCGGGGATATTTCTCAAGGTCCACCGCACTGCGCTTCCCGTTCTCTTGGATGTGCGGGTAGAGAATCTTGCGCGTCAGATTACCGTTCTGGGCTCGGAACCGGCGGGCGACGTGATGGGTGATCAAGGGTTTCAGAAGCTCCGGGCGTTGGTCGGCGGGAAGATCGGTCCAGTCGGAGCGGATGAAGACTTTATCCGCCGTCGTTTTGACTCCGACTCGGATCTTGCCGACATCGGCAAAACAGCATGCCGTGTGCTCCTGGACCATGCGAAGCCAGGAATCCGTTTCTTTGTTCGACAGCCGCCAGACTGCATCTGCCGTCCTCCCATCAGCCAGCGTACCCTGCCGTACCGTGAAGACTTCGCCTTCGGGTGTTTGGACCGGACCATCTCCGGCGAGCGCCTGAATCACATTCTGTACCGGAACCGCTTGCTCGCCGTTTTCAGCGGCCGTGTAGATCGACGTGAACCGTGACGACTTCGCAAACGGCACGTCTGCTCGCCGGCGCAAGAGCAGTACGGCCGGCAACACGGCAGCTTCGAAGAGTTTCGTATCGCCAAGGTCCCATACATGAAGTACGTCAAACAACTGCCGGATTCCCTTTCGCACGCCGGCCCCTGCCCGCGTCGTCATGAAGCGGTTGGAAACAATAATTCCCGCGACGCCTCCAGGGGCCAGAGCCTCTCCCATCGCCAGGATAAACGCGTGATAGAGATCGACGCGGCCGGTCAGATGAAACTTTTGGGCAAGGGCCCTCGATCGCTTTGCTCCCAAGACCTGTGTTCGTACGTAAGGAGGATTCGCGATCAGAAGGTCAAAGCGCGGGACCTTCGCAGTGATCGAGAAGAGTGGTCCTTCCGCAGGAACGTATTCCTCCAGGACAAAGTCGAGGAAGCTTCGATTCTGCCAGGAGATTGCTACGTCCAGATCGAGATCGAGAATGCGCTCCCTGGCCAGGTTCAACGCGACTTCATCGGTATCGAAAGCGGTAGTCGTCACGTTGTTCGAATCTGCCTCCGCTATCTTGGTCAGGAGCGCTCCCAGAAGCTCTCCGTCACCGACTGCCGGGTCTAGGACCCGAACGGGCTTCGATAGCAGGGAGGGGAATGCAGCCCGGCAGATCTGATCGGCGACGAAATCGGCCAGAAGGGTCGGGGTGTAGTGAGCCCCTTCTCGTTTTCGCTCTTGGATGGTGAGATGCTTCACGGCGTCGTTCCCCGGCCATTTGGGCGGGACCATCCCGCCGGCCGTATGATACTTATAATCATCATCCCTCGTCAAGGATCATGAACGTTGTTCTGTGAGCTTCTGTTTTTCAAGAAGGGTATCGATCAGTTGCAGGATCTGCTTGCGGTCACCCGCAGGAAGCGTTTCCACTTTCTTGAGTTTGTTCCAGACATACCGGTTCCGGGGTTTGGTCTTTTGCTTTCCGTTGCCCTTGCGTCCGAGAATCGCGTCGGTCGAGACGCCGAAGGCATCCGCCAACCGCTCGAGCATATCGGACGGAATCCGTTCTCCTTCCGTCTCGTAGTAGTGAATGAGGCGATATGAGATGCCGATTTCCGTGCCGAGTGTTCGAAGGCTGTAGCCCGCATCCCGGCGAAGACGTCGAAGCCGCTCTCCCAAGGATTCCGATTGCCCCTGTTTTGCTCTTCCCACGGTATCCCTCAGATTGAAAAACGAGTTCGACGGCATTATAGACACCCCTCGAATCTTTCTTCGAAAACACCTAGAAAAACCTTGACAGCCTGTTCAGTCCATTGTAACGTATTTTCGTCCAAAAAGCGCCCCGAAAAAATCTGGGACGGAGGGCGCGAAGAGCTTGACAGGTTTTTGGCGCGAGGGCTTTTGAAAAAAGAGCCGCCGGTCTCCGGCAAAAGATCCCGACGGCTCATGTGAACTTGAGAGCAAAGCCCTCTTCGTTCGACGGTAGTCTAGCAGGCCGACTCGGATCGAACAAGAGGAGCTCACCGAGCAGGAAGGGAGGTGAGATACTTCATGGATCGATCCGAGATATCCATCAGGGACCTGTACGAGAGCGCATTCCTCCTCGCCGAAGGATTCCAGCTCGGAAGAATCACCGTAATACGCAACAACGGGAGGAAGCTGTGCTCCTTCACCTTCCGAGGGGAAGGAGCTCAGCGGGCGTCCGACGAATATCGTCAGGGAAGGGCAACGTGTAACGTTGCGCTTCTGAAGTTCACGATGGAAAAATTGAAGGATGCCATGTTCGAGAAAATACGTGAGCATGAGCAAAGGCAGAGCGCACAAGGAAAGGAGAATGAATCATGTTCGACCCCGGCAAAGAGGAGGCGGCGGGAGCCCGTCACTCGATGAAGAGTTTCGGCGGCGGCCGTCGCTACTCACCTGAGGACATCGCTCGACTAAAGAAGAACGTCTCAATTGTGGAACTGTGTGCCGAGCGAGGAATCGAGCTCGTCAAGCACGGAACGAGCGATTACAAAGGACGCTGCCCGCTTCACGATGACGAGGAACCGTCATTCATCGTGACACCGGAGAAGAACCTCTGGCACTGCATGGGATGCGACGCCGGCGGCAGCGTCATCGATCTTGTGATGAATCTGGACGGCGTCTCCTTCCAGGAAGCAGTGCGCAAGCTCATGAATCGACTCCCTTCCAACGGCGATCTCGAAGCGGCCGAGCCAAAGCAGGTCGAGAGAACCATATTGCCCGGTCGAGTCCAGACACTTCTCGGGAGAACGCTTGACGTCTACGAGAAGACCTTCGCCGAGGATTCGAAGGCGAAGAAATACCTGGAATCGAGAGGGATCATCGATGCGGGACTCTTCACGAAGCATCGTATCGGCTACGCCAACGGAACGCTGGTCGAGATCCTGCCGGGTAACGGCGGCGTCAGGGAGGATCTTGCCGCCGTCGGGATCCTGCTCGACGGCAACCGCGAACGCTTCATTGACTGCGTGGTCTTCCCCGTCTTCGACGCCGAAGGATCGATCACCACGCTCTACGGTCGTTACCTGGGATACGGGAAGATGCGCCACCTGTATCTGCCCGGTCGATCGAAGGGCCTCTGGAACGCCGGGATCGTGAAGACCTACAGCGAGATCATCCTCGTCGAATCCGTGATCGACGGCTTAAGCATCGAGATGGCGGGATTCCCGAACGTCGTCGCCGTCCAGGGAACGGGAGCGCTCAACGACCGGGCCGTGAAGCTGTTCCAGACGTACGGCGTCACAAAGATCACAGTCATGTTCGATGGAGATGAAGCCGGAAGACAGGCGAGCGGACGAACGGTCGAGAAGTTCTCGTCATCCTTTAGATGCTCGTCGATCGTGCTTCCGGACGGGCACGATCCGAACAGCTTCCTTCTCCAGTTCGGCGCCGAAGCGCTCAGAGAGCGCATCGGCGCAGCCGATCATGCAGCCGTACCCGAGACGACCGGACCAGCGGATCAATCCGGGACGGATTCATCCGCGGAAGAACCCGCCGAGCCCACGCCGCCGGACGGAAACGGCAAGAGCGCCCCCGCCGGCAGGGCGCCGGGCGCCGGGCTCTCCTTCACGTACGGCCTTCGCCGGTACCGGGTCCTCGGTCTCGAGAAGGGAACGAGGAAGCTCAAGGCGACGGTGCGGGTCGAACACGGCGGGAAGCTGCACGTCGATACGCTGGACTTCTACTCGGCGAGATCCCGGCGGATGCTCGCGCAGGATCTCTGCCGGGTTTTTGAGGAACCCTCCGAAACGATCGAAGCGGACATCACCCGGCTTCTGACGGCATGCGAGCAGGCGCCGACAAAGGAGGCGGGCGACGAATCGGCAGAGCCTTCGCCGCACGTCCTGACGTATGAGGAGAGGAAAGCGGCGGAGGCCTTCGGCCGCCGCGGCAGCCTGATCCGCAGGATCCTCGACGACTTCGAAGCGTGCGGTCTGGTGGGGGAGGAGCCGAACAAGCTCCTCTCGTACCTGGCGGCGGTAAGCCGGAAGATGGCCGAGCCGTTGAGCGTGCTTGTGCTCTCGAGCAGTGGCGCGGGCAAGACCGCCTTGCAGGACACGACGCTTGCCTTCGTGCCGCCTGAGGATCTCGTCAAGCTCACGAGTCTCTCGGGCAAAGCGCTCTTCTACAAGGAAAGGCTGAGCCTCAAGCACAAGGTTCTGGCTCTTGAAGAGGGAGACGGCGCCGAGGAGGCCGACTATGCGATACGCAACCTCATAAGCGCCGGCGAGCTCATGATCGAATCCACGGTAAAGGACCTGACGACGGGGCGCCTCACGACGATGGCCAACCGTGTGGAGGGGCCGACGTCCGTCTTCATCACGACCACCGATCCTGAAACCGATCCCGAGACAAGGTCGCGCTTCTTCGTGACCTCGATCGACGAATCCCGGGAACAAACCCGGGCGATACTCGCCTTCCAGCGTCAGAGGCATGCCCTGGAAGGGCTTGCCGTCGATCGGAAACGCGATGAGACGCTCCGCGTCCATCGCAACTTCCAGCGACTCCTGGCGAAGGTCTCCGTGGTCAATCCCTTCGCCGATCGCCTCGCCTACACCGATGATCGCCTGCAGGGAAGGCGGGATCAGCCCAAATACCTGAATCTGATCAAAGCCGTCGCATTCCTGCGCCAGATGCAAAAGACCGTGAAGCATCTGCCCGACAACGGTCACCAGCCCGGCTACATCGAGGTCGATCTCGAGGACATCCGTATCGCCAACACGCTCGCTCACGAGATCCTCGGGCGATCCCTCGACGAGCTGACGCGGCCCAGCAGGTCCTTACTCCTCCTTTTAGATGAGATGGTCGAGGACATGGTGGCGAAGACCGCGGAGAAGCGCAAAGACGAAGGCGGGCAGAACGTGCCGCGGCGGACCGCGGTCACGTTCACCCGGCGTCAGATACGCGAGTACACCCGCTGGAGCCACACCCGCGTTCACCGGTACCTGAAAGAGCTGGTGGATCTGGAGTACGTACTGATCGAATCAGGCAGAAACGGCACCGTGTGCCGTTACCGCCTGGCATATGAGGGCCAGGGCAAAAACGGCGAGAAGTTCGTCCTGGGGCTGACAGACCCGGAGACGCTTACCGAATGACACCTACTACCACGGCCGACCGTTGCAGTACCTTTTCACCACCGTTCCACCGGCTTTTCGGTACCTGTTCACTCGCGAAATCGAAAACAACTAAAAGAAGAAGGAACCGTTACGTCAAAACCGTTTCAGCATTCCGGCAGAGGGAAGATATAGGGATTTTTGTGCGCACGAATCCGTGGCCTTACGTGGGGGTACGGTGAGTTCAGGAGGGAGTATGGAGCCGTGGAGAGGAGCAACGACCAACGAGGAGTTCATCGCATGCACGAATCGCTTCCTGGCGCATTGCAGCGATCGCCGGCAGAGCCGAAACACGGTCGATAAGCGTCGTCAGGACCTGAGGCGCTTCTTCCTCCACCTGGATGACAAGGGCATCACACGGCTCCAGGACGTGGCTCTGGCGGACATCCAGGGCTTCCACAGGCGTCTTGTAGATCGCGGCTACAAGGACAACGTCATAGAAAGCTCACTTCGGGCCGTGAAGCTCCTCTTCGACTTCCTGCAGGAGGAAGGGGTGCTTTTTGAGAACCCGGCTCGCAAGCTCAAGATCCCGAAGACGCCGGTCGTCATGGGCCATGTGCTCACCGAAAAGGAGATCAAGCGCCTGATTGCCATGCCGGATCTCTCGACGAACGTGGGGATACGGGATCGTGCGATCATGGAGACGTTATACTCGACCGGGATGCGCAGGGGCGAGCTGATCGGTCTTGCCGTACACGACGTGGACCTCGACCGGGCGACGATCCGCGTGAAGGGCAAGGGAAAGAAGGTCCGCCTTCTTCCCCTGGGCAGAGAAGCGGTCAAATACCTGAAACTGTATCTGCAGCATGCAAGACCCTGGCTCTTGCGGTTCGTGGAGGATTCCCCCGAAGCGCTGTGGATCACCAGGTGGCAGCATCCGATCAACGAGCAGACCTTCAGCCGCATGCTCTGCGAGTACTGCAGAGCGGCCGGGGTGGAGCTTCTGGGGATACATACCTTCCGGAGAAGCTGCGCAACGCACATGCTTCAGAACGGCGCTCATCCCGTCGTCGTGGCGCAGCTCCTGGGGCATTCGGATCTCTCCAGCCTTGCGCATTACCTCCGGACGACGATCACCGATCTCAAGAAGGCGCACGCCAGGACGGTACTCGGTCGATGAAGACCTTGAAGGATCTGACGGAGGACTTCTACGAGCAGTACCGGGCGGTGAAGGCAAGCCCTCATACCATCGCAAGGCTCAAGACCGCGCTTCGAGAGTTCCTCGGCTACCTCAAGGACGAGCACGGCATCACGACGGCCGACACGTTGCTGGTGGAGCACATGCACGCATTCCAGAAGCATCTCGGGCGGCGTCTCACGAAGAAGGGCATGCCGCTCAAGCCTTCGACGATCAATTCCGTGATCAAAGGGGTGCGGCCATTCCTCGAGATGCTTCACGACGAGGGGTATCTGCGCCGGGGGCTGGCGAAGCATCTCAGGTACATCCGGGAACCGCAGCTTCTCCCGCAGAGCGTGCTCATGCACGCCCAGGTGAGGAGGCTTCTGCGCAAAATCGACGCCACGACGCCGGCCGGGATCCGGGATCGGGCGGCGATCGAGCTCATGTATTCATCGGGGCTGCGGATCGGTGAGATCGAGACGCTCACCCTCCGGGACGTGGATCTCGAGCAGGGCATTGCTCGCGTTATGGGAAAAGGACGCAAGGAACGGTTCGTTCCGGTCGGCAAGACCGCCGTCAAGTGGCTCTCGTCGTACATCCGGGGAGTGCGATCGTTCATGTTGAACGGCCACCACACAGACGCCGTTTTTCTGAATGCGAAGGGGGGAGCACTCAACCAGGCCACACTTCGGACCAGGGTGCGCGAATACGGTCGTCTCCTGGGCCTGGACATACGCATCACCCCGCACACGTTCCGGCGGTCGTGCACCTCGGAGATGATCAAGGCGAATGCCAATCTCTACCACGTCAAGCAGCTCCTCGGGCACGAGAAACTCGATACCCTGAACTACTACGCCCGGCTCAACATTGCGGATCTCCGAAAAACCCACGAGAGGTGCCATCCCCGGGAAAAGGACCAATAACTCCGTATTGCGGCAGCGTCGCTTACATGGTACCCTTACGCTATGGAAGGGGAGCATTGAATGCCGCGCAGATCATCGATTCTTATCCTTTTGGCCCTCCTGATCGTCGGCATGAGCGCATGCGCTCATGCGTCGATCTCGACTCCCTCCCTTCACCCTTCCCGTCCTTCCTCTGATCCAGTTCTTCCTTTAGCCGTTTCTCCGAATCTCCCCCCTGATCTCCACGTCGCCGATCGTGGTGAGGTGGATCTCTACGTCGCCGTGATGCCTCTGGGCATGACGGACGACGGGCTCTATTTGGACCTCGTCATGGTTGTAGAGGCGGAGACGCATACCCGCGAGTGGTACATCGTACAATCCCCCCTCGGGTTGACGGTGTGGGACTGGATGATAACTGGTCAATGGAACCCAGACCCGGCGGTCAAGGCTGCGGCCGAAGCGAGCATAAGAGGAGAATCGCGACCGATGCAGGTTCTCGCTGGTGGTAGTGAATTCGTGACCGAAGTTGGGTCTGCTATAGGTGACATGGTGGTGATAGCGAATGTGGCGCAATTTCGTCTGCTGACGGGACAAGGGCGCATGGCAGCGGAAGATTACGCGCCGATTGCCCTATCGAGCGCTTACAAGGGCATTGCGGAGAAGAAGAGCGCGGGAGAGTACGGGGCTGGGGAGCAGGCGAAAACTGCCGGCATGATGTTCTTGCAGATGAATCCTCTGAGCGGGCCAGCCTTTGCCGGGGCAGAGATCGGGACGGGTATATATGAAGATGACTATACCAGAGTAGGTAAGGGTGGCGCTCACATGCTCGCGCTTCTTGCCGCAGCTCGGAGCGTCGAGGGGAAAATGACATTCTCTGAGCAAGTAAAGATGCCGACTTTCAAGGCGATGGTCAGCCGTGCAAAGGTACCTGAGAAGTTCTCGCGTGTTGTGAGGTTGCGTAAAGGAAAAGTAAAACCCGCCGAGTTCAAGCTTCGATCGGGAGAAGAAGGACTGTCTCTGTTTGAGCAGAAGGCGCAACCATCCGTCCCTGAAGTTGTTGAGGCTGTCAGGCTAGCAGGTAAGCAAGGAGAACTCCAGGCTTCAACACTCGCAGCGAAAGACATTCAGGGACTCGGGCTCCGTCTGGTGAAAACAAGAGGTGGAACTCCGGTTCCGAGAGTGAATGCAATTCATTACGAGGCGCGCGTTCCCATCTCTCTAAGGGTACGCCTGATTTTCCGTCGCGTTAGCGTCAGCGAGCACTTCAACCAAACGTATAGTCAGAAGTTGTTCGAGTTGTCCGAATAGTGAAGTAATCATCTGGATTGGCGGAGGGCTAGAATGAATAAGGTCGAGACGTCCGATACGAAAGCTCTGGCAAGGAAATTGTTTGAGCAATCGCCGCCGGTACTTGTGGAGGTGAGGTTTCCGCGTTGTGGCACGTCGCCGGACTGGTACTTGTATGAAGACGAAGAGGATTTCCTTCAGTTGCTGGGGTCTTTGGCAGAGGGTGCGGAAATCTTCCTGAACAGCGTGTGGGATCTTAAGAACACGAAGCAGACCCTTTCGATCAAGACATGACCTTTCGATCGTCTGATCCAAGGATGACCATGATGAATCCCGCCCACCGCTCTCATGAAAATGAATGACGCGGCGGGAAGCGACTCCGGTCGGCAGCGGCCTTCGGCACACCGCCTTCCTATCAGGAATTGGCTGTACTACACCCTGCTATTTGCAGTTCTGCTATGCTTATCAGGACACGTGTATCAGATAGGCAGATTGAACGACTGGCTTACACCACTTAATAATATCTGTCAGATTGCAGGGGTGGTTGTTCTTGTTGTGACTCTTTTTCTCCTAAAAAGGCAGACCGCCAACGCTCAGGAAGACACGCATCTATCGACAATCATTAAGGCACATGAAGTGCTCAGCAATCTGCAA
>Ga0315555_1001762_pt1 | contig 15554 bp, 16 predicted proteins | sample SalMarSW160380MG_FD_202113 | JGI IMG/M metagenome (GOLD analysis project Ga0315555, IMG submission 202113) | Salt marsh sediment microbial communities from the Plum Island Ecosystem LTER, Massachusetts, United States - Salt Marsh Sediment SW1603-80 ... | reverse complement strand
ATCCGGGTACTCGGCACCAAGTTTTTTCGCGTCGATCATCATCTGTTATCCATATTAAACTATCCTGTATGGCATTGGCTTCTTTTCGGCCTACAGGAAAGATGTCCGTACTCGTTCTCCTATAACGAGTCTGACAGGGGGTTTGACCGTTGACTGCGAACAGATATGTAATCCCTATAATGGGCAATTTTGGATTAGGAAACTTGTTATTTTCCAGTACCATAGTTTGACCGGATAGCGCAGACTCTCTGCCCTCTTGTGTGCTTTCTGAACTGCTCTGCTTTCTGAAGAGGCATTCGTTAACGAAGGGTTCTATTTTTTGCCCTGCAATGCGGGCGGAATAATGCTCCCAATCACTGAGATCCATCACCAGCGGGACTCCGGCTCGAAACTCCAGTCTCTTTTTGTCCCATTTACCAAGTAAAATGGTCTCAAGAAGAGCATAGGGTATTTCAGCATGACGTTCTTTAACCTGTTTCACCAGGCCTTGGAAAAAATTACCGACTTCCCTATCTTCGAGAAATCGTCCCATCAAATCGTATATCGCTAGATATTTCTTATCTGTTGTGTGAAAGAACGGGCGTAATTCACAGACCCGTTCATGGAGTTTTTCCCACCAATTACTCTCAGTTGAGGTTATATTCAATTCATACGACTGACGTATAAGGAATTGCCGTTTTTTCAGCTCGTCCTTTTTAAGCTCAGTAAGCCTCTTCCGTATGATATCGTCAGGATCTACATGACACAAAGGTCGCTGAAGTGTTGTGATTGGAAAGCGTTCATGATTACCTTTAGCAGTTGTCCATAGAGAGGACATCCGCTCACCGCTGCAGAACTCGATCCGTTCGACTTTCCCTCTCGTGCCTAAACCAACAATTAATCCATCCTTTTTCCCTGGTTTTTGCACATCGCGGTGACGTGGTATAAGCGATATGCCGCATCGATCCAGACTTCTATAAAGGTCGTATCCTTCATTCAACATACTCGAGCCTCCCGCAAACAATCTGAACGTTCTGTTTGAAGACCGGACGATATTCTTCGTCACAACTAAAAACCGAAAAAAGCATTGATGGAATTGTGTCGTGGATAGATTCTTCCACCCTCGTTCCCTCTCTGAACGAGCCGAAATACGATGGGGTGAACTCTTTCCACCCCAAACAAGGTACGTGATGACACTTCCCGCGTTCCAATCTCCATCGAAACATCTCTTGAAGATGATGAAGGTGATTTTTTTGAACTTCTGAAGGACGGTAGAGTTCTTCTACTACTCCGTAAACCCGAAAGCAAACGTCGATCAGAATAGTGGCAATCAATTGATATGGACTTCCACCTGCAATCTGGTTGCCCTTGCGCAAAGGACCACCATAGTTTGTTGTGTACCGCTGAAACCTGATTGGTGAACAAATATCCACCATGGTTGGCCGAATGTACGCACTCTTGAGTCTTGCTATGGAATCAAACATTCCCCTTGCGGCCGAGTAGGTCGGTACCGGATAGGACACTGGTGCTGCACCGGTATCCGGACGGGTAAACATCGCTGCCGGGCCGGCGATTTCGAATTGTACCTCGTAGTCTTTATTCCCTGGCATTACTTGACCTCCCTATCCACAGATTTGCCCTTTTGGCATTTGACATTATCGATTTGCTTTCCATATTCTTGTCGCACTTCTTCACCTTTAATCGATAAATAAATATTCATCGGTAAGGAGATATTCATTATTATTTTAGACTTAATATGCTTATCAATACTCTTCGCACAGGCAGTTGAATTATCTACTTGTCTCTTTTTCCCCGAGGCATCAAAATAATCATCTTGGTCTGGGTCAATTAAACCAACAGCCGAACGTATATACTGATCGAATTCTTTGCTAGCTTTTCCAATATCGTGTAATAGGCCAATTAATTTTCCTGACTCTTTTAGTCCAACTTTTTCAGCAAACTGTCCAGCAAGATCGCTCACTCCCTTCAAGTGTTCCAAGAGATCCTGAGTTACACCATCTGTTTTACGTCTATGTGCAATAAATTGTAATTTTAATGCCATTTAATTAATCACTATTATTAAAATAAATTTTTTAAAATGTTTTTTATTAAATCATCTTTCTCGTCTAAGGAGCGGATTTAGAAACAATAAAGAAAAAAAGATAAACACGCCCTACATTTAATTATCATATCAATCTGCCATAAGCGCAATAGTCAGAGCCCATTTTTTTAAGAAAAATACACATTGGCTGCCGGAAATATTGACTTTTTTGTTAAAAGTAGGGAGAGATTATGAAATCCAGGATAATATCGAAACTTCAGACAACCGTTCCAAGAAAAGTACGTGAGAGGATGAAACTCTTGACCGGAGACAGCATCGAGTGAAGGATGGATGGGGCCGACAGTGGTCGAACCGATCCGGAAAACGTTTGTGCAATACAGGGTGGTGATCTCAGCCGGAAAGGGTGACTTCGATAAGGATATCTAAACAGCAAAGATCAAAATAGCCAAATAATTTATTGGGGATGATATTTACTCCCGCTGCCGGCAGGCTGTGCGACAGGTGGGGACCGTTTCCGGTCCTGCTCCTGACAACAGGAGTTGTGATTCCTATCATTATTATTATAAGTATGGTTTCTCAGGTGTGGCTGCTCGCATTCTGCCTCCTTTTGATCGGCGCGTGCTACTATGGCGCCGGCCCTTCACAGAATATGCTTACAGCACTGATGAGCGGCAGAATAGGGAATGCAGAGGCCTTCGGCTACTTTATGGCTGTAATAGGGGTGACGTTTTCTTTCAGCCCCTTTCTGTTCGGTATAAGTGCCGATCATATGGGCCTGAGTGCATCGATGAGAATTTTCAGCATTCCCATCCTGCTCAGCCTTTTCATCCTCATTATCCTGTCAACGATTATGAAGAACAGGACAGAGCAGAAATCATAGTCTGTACTCAGTATGTAAATACGGGACAAAGGTATATTCCAGATGCCCTTCTTTAAAACCGTCACCTGGTCCTGAAAGGAAAGCAGCATCCGGGTTCTGCCCCTTAAGGGCCGACTATTCTTCGATAATAATAGCCTCTGCGGGGCAGCCCTCGGCAGCCTCTTTAACCGCCCCTTCGAGATCAGTGGGCACATCGGGCTGTTTCACCTCGGCGATTTCATCGCCCAATTCAAACACGTCCGGCACGTCGTCCGAACAAGCACCGCACCCGGTGCACAGGTCTGCATCGATACTCACCTTCATATGCTCCTCCTTCATAAAGATGTTCCAGCGATTAAACATCACCGTTTTGAAGTCGGCAAAAGAATACCATACTTAAGTCAAATCTTCAAGAATTAAATGCTCTACAGGTACTATATTTAATAGTATTGTGAATTGTCACCGCTTTTCACCGGTTTCCGCAAGCTCTGCCAGGGCTTTTTCATAGACTGCTTTTTCCTCGTCGTGGCCTAATATGCCGAGTATGTTTATGATACTGTTGAGATCGTTCTTGATTCTTCCGATGAAAGCAAGGCCCCGGTTAACCTCGAGGGCCCGCTTGTAGTAGAAGAGGGCGCTCTTGAAATCACCGCTCTTATTGTAAAGCTCTGCTATATTGTGCAAATCTGAAGAGATCCCCAGACTGTTCTCTGTATACTTGTCTTCATCGAGGGCGAGCAGGTAGTACTCCAGAGCCTTCTCCGTGTCCCCCCGCACATCGTTCAGGTACCCGAAATTGCTGTATGCAGAGGCAAGGCCGCTGTGGTTTTTCTCTTTCTTGTATATGGATATTGCAGACTCAATATTTTGCCCGGCGGCTTCGTAGTTACCCTTTTTAATATAGATGGAGCCCATATTGTTCAGGGCGTTTGCCGAACCCTTTTTGTTTTTATCGTCCTGATACAGGGTATAGCTTTTTTCAAGCAGATCAAGCGCCCCATCGTAATCCTTCTTTCTGATCCCTATTGTTGCGAGTAGCAGATACACATCGGCTTCAGAACTTTTATCTCCGGATACCGTGTTGATTTCCTGCGCCTCTGATACCAGTTTTTCTGCATTCTCGTAGAGCCCGAAGTTGATGTAGCAGCGTGCGAGGTTGTAGAGGTTGGATGAAATGCCCGGAAGATTGCTCACCTTTCTATTCTCCTCGAGGGCCTTTTCGAAGTTTTGTATGGCGCTTTCGAAATCTCCCCTGCTGTAGTGCTCGAGGGCAAGTGTTTCATAATCATGCGCTGTTTCCTTCACGAGCATCACGGGCCGATCCGATGCGCATGATGTGAGAAACAGTGAAGACAGGATAAGAGAGAAAAAGATGTATCGTCTCATTCGTTCCTCCCTTCATATCCTTCGACGGTGGGCGCATATCCTCCCTCGCGTTCGGTACTGTCTATGGGAAGGGGCTGGGCCTCCTTTTTCGAGGAGAAGCCGCGCACAAAGAAATTCTGCTTGAGTATTTTTATTAGACCGATGGCCTCGTTCATGGTTCTGTTACTCCGATCAACAGCTGCTTTGATTTCCGGAGACGCGTCGGACAGAGCGGCTGAAAGCTCCTCGAAGTTACTGACCGTCTTGTTGAGATTATCCATGAGCTCCATGATGTTTTGATACAGCTCATAGTCGTCGTACATAAGCTTGCCGATACTGCCCTTTTTTTCTTCGATCGATTTGGTGATACGCTCGAGCGAGGCGAGCGTTCTCGGCAGGCTCTCATCCTTTGCGGTGAGCATTGTAAAAAAAACCTGCAGCTTCGTGAGTACCGGTTCGAGACTGCCGTCCTCAGCGGAAAGGTTATAGGTCAGCTTTTCCAGATTGTTCATAAGCCGTGTTATCTGGTCGGGGCGTTCACCCTTGAGCTTTTCGGCGAGTATTTGCTCTCCCTGTTCAGTATCTTCAGACCATACATACGAGCCGTTTGCAAGCTGGGGCATGTCTTTTTCGCCGGGAATTATCTCGAGCACCTTGCTGCCGATAAGAGGCGCCCTGAGCTTGACCACACTGTCCCTTCTGATCCGCTCTGTATATTCCTGGTATACGGTAAAACCGACGTCGATCCAGTTGTCCTCATTGAGAAATACAGACTTTACCTCTCCTATCTGTATTCCTTTGATTGCGACCTGCATACCAAGGGAGATACCCTCCCCCCTGAGGAACTTCGTGTTGTATTGGTACTGCTTCTCGAACCATCGCCGTTCACGGCCGATCATGATGATCACTGCAATAATGACAAGGATGACAACGGTGAGAAACACTCCCACTATCTTTTCGAGGTGTTTGAATCTGAAAGACATTAGTTTTTCCTTTTACCGCACATATGTTGATTCCGATTTTCGAGGCAATCCTGGTCTCCGGAGGGTACTGCTCGACCGCTTTACTCATTCCCTGTTAAAAGGTCGAGCACCTCCTCGGCAATAAGTGCCTCCTCATCTACTATAATCGACATAATCTTCTGAAGAATCGGGTCAGATGATCTGAGAATCTCATCCCGCCTTCCGTACGCAAACAGCTTTCCCGCATAGAGCAGTGCAATGTGGTCGGCATATGCTTTGATGAAATCGAGATTATGACTCACCATAATGAGCGTGATATCCGGATCATCCCGGAGGGGAATCAGCTTGTCGATCATTTTCTGCCGGTGCATTGCATCGATACCGGAGACCGGTTCGTCAAAGAAAATGAGCTTCGGGCTTACAACAAGCGCGCGAGCGAGACCTGCAAGCTTTCGCTGCCCCATCGAAAGATGGGCTGGAAGCTGGCCTTCGATTTCTCTGAGGTCGAAGTTTTCGAGCACAGTATAAACCCTCTTTTCTACTTCCTCTTTTTTGAGGTTGAAATGATACCGAAGCGGCAGCGCGATATTGTTGAAAACGGTGAGATTGCTGATGAGCGCCGCGTCCTGAAAAACGAAACCGAATTCCTTCCGCATTTCAAACAGTGAACCGCGGGATGCATTGAATATATCGACATTGTCAATGTACACCGTGCCCGTGTCTGGCGAAATGAGCCCCGCTGCGATTTTCAGCAGGGTGCTTTTACCGCAGCCGGACGGGCCGGTAATGGTGACGAGACGTCCATGCGGTATGCTCATTGAAATAGAATCAAGGACTTTCTCCCTGTCAAAGGAGATTGAAACATCATTTATTTTTAGAATTGTGTCGTTCATATCTACTTCATTCTCCGAACATATTAAGAGCTGCGTACGTCTCCTGGGACCGAATATCATAAAGTAACTTCGCGAGAAGTTACTTAGAAGTAATAAATAAACGTAATCAGTCCATCCGCCAGGAAAAGGGCGGTTATGGCATTGACCACACCTTTTGTCGTCATCTGTGGAACCTCAGTCGAGGATGTTTTTACAGAAAATCCTCTGTAGCTGCTGGTCAACGATATGAGTATGCCGAAAATAAACCCTTTCAACAGGCTTATGGTCAGATCGGACAGGACCACCGATTCAAGAAGACGCTGTAAAAAAGGAATGAAGCTTGTAACGAGAACGAGCTTCGAGACGAAAAATCCACCGAGTATCGCAAAAATGTCAAAGTAGATATTCAGACTTACAAGCGAGGCGGTCATTCCGAATATTCTCGGAAGCACAATGTATCGGATGGGATCGATCCCCATTGATTCGAGGGCCTCGATCTCATGGGAAACCGCCATATTGCCGATTTCCGTCGTGATTGCGGTTCCGGAGCGGCCGATAACGATGAACCCGGTGAGAAGCGGCCCCAGTTCGCGCACGATCACAGTAATAAGTATATTGCCGATAAAGGATTCCCCGCCGAATCTGGGGAGAAAGGTCAGCGACTGAATAATAGAGATACCACCGATAGCAAGCGCGACGATTGCAATGAGGGGGAGGGCGTCGACTCCGGTGAAGAGCACCTGTTTGAAAAGAACGTTCAGATTTATGCGGTATCCGCCGGGCTTTTTCCCGATTCCCGTCTTGATGATGAGATAGGTGTAGGCGCAGAAGTCGATGATACTCTGAACCTTTGAAAGAAACCAGCCGCCGAAGCTCTCGAAGTATCCAGCCATGGAGTAATTGTATATACAGGATATGGCAATGTCAATAACACTATTGCGGTCGATCTGACGGATAGTGTGATGCTACTGCAAAAATATTTTTTTTCTTGACACCGGTTCAGGTACATGTTATCTATGTTGTGAAACTGGCCCTGTTTCAGGGGAGCGGAATGCGGTTAAAGGCCGCAGCGGTCCCGCCACTGTGACCGGGGATGAAAGCAGCAATACGCCATTGGTTTTTTCATCCGAAGATATCGGGAAGATGTGGGATGGAGAATCAAGAAGGCGCTGTGAGTAAGATGATCCGGAAGCCAGGAAACCCTCCTGAAACAATATGCCCTCGCGGAAAGGGAGTGGACATGTTTAAAAACCGCACCTTCAAGTCTTCATTACTATTTCCCCATAACTTTTCCAACTACAATTTAAATCCTTTCTTTACAACCGTCTTGTTTTTTCTGGTATCCGCAATCCTGCCGGCAGGGGTAAACGCCGGGGATGATGACACCATTGCAGTGCAGGAGGTGGTAATCAGCGCAACCAAGACTGAGCAGGAGGTTCTTGACGTTTCCCAGCATGTTACAGTGATCTCGGGTGAAGAGATAGAAGAAAGCGGCATACGGGGAATTTCTGAGCTGCTGGATGCCCAGACAGGGATTGTCATCAACGATTACGGACCGAGAGGTGCGTCTCAGAATGTGTCCATGCGAGGCTCTACGTCGGCACAGGTACTGATCCTCCTCGACGGGGTTCGAGTGAATAGCGCGCTGAGCGGAGGTGTGGACCTCTCTCTCATTCCCATTGACAATATAGAGAGAATCGAGATTGTTCGCGGCGGTTCGAGCGCCCTGCACGGTGCAGATGCCATGGGCGGGGTTATCAATATCATTACGAAGAAAAAAGCCGACAACAGGCTGAAGGTATCGATTGAAAACGGGAGTTTCCTTCCCGGCCGGTATGTTGCAGGATACTCGACCGATAAAACCAAAGAGCCGGCAGATTACACGGATATCATTGATTCTCAGAAGGCCCGAATTGCATACTCCAGAATGCTCGGGAAGATCAGTCTGGCCACAGCGGGGTCCATCGAACGGGCGAAAAACGAATACATCTACAAGGATACGAATCTTGAGAACAGAAAACGTGAAAATGCCGAACTTTTAGGCGGCGATGTGTCTGCAGGTATACACATTCCCGCGGGAGAAGGCACTGTTGATATCGCCGGGTCTTTTGTGCGAAGCGAAAAGGGAATACCTGGCTCGATTACATCACCGACTCCTGAAGCTTCCCAGGATGATCGGAGGGTGCAGGCCTCCGCAGGTTTTCATACAGACCGTTTTTTCAGCGACCTCCTTTCCTTTGATATCAAAACATACGTTATCTCCTCGGAACTGCAGTACAAATCTCCGTCGATAGACGTTGATTCGGACCATAAAACAAATTCCACCGGTCTCGATCTGGTGCAGGAGATGCTTTTTTTCAACAGGTTTTCGATTGTATATGGCGGGAATGTGAGTTACGACTCTGTGCAGAGTACGGATGTGGGCACAAAAGACAGGACCTACGGCGGCGGGTTTGTCGAGACACCGATCTTCGTAACGGACAGCCTGACACTTCAGCCGGCGGTGCGATACGATTATTACTCCGATTTCAAGGGAGATCTGAACTTCAAGCTCGGCAGTGTGTACAGGCTTTCTTCGACAACGTCCATCAAGGGGAGTATCGCAAAATCATTCAGGGCTCCCACCATGAACGACCTGTACTGGCCGGCCGATTCTTTTGCCGAGGGCAATCCAAGCCTGGAGCCGGAAACGGGTTACAGCATCGATTTCGGTGCGACGCATACCGGCGAGCGGCTGCACTTTGATCTCTTCGGGTATATGCGGTATGTGCGGGATGTCATTCTCTGGCAGCCCGGTGATGACGGGTTGTGGCGGCCCTCAAACTGGGGGGAGGCGCTCTATCCCGGTATTGAAAGCAGCCTCAAGGTGCGTCTTAGTGACGGTGTTTGGATGCGGCTTGACTATGATTTTCTGTACACCTTCGCCCTGTCAGGAGGGCTTACGATGAAAGATAATAAACGGCTCCCCCTGATACCGGTTCATTCGCTCAACCTTGGATTGGATCTGCAGAGCGGGAAAAGTTTTTTCAGCCTGAGCACGAGATACGAGAGCCTGCGTTACGAAAAGGTGTCTAACGTATCGTACCTTCCGTCGTATACGGTGGTTGACATACTCTACAGGAGAAAGTACCGCCATGTTTCATGGTTTGCAGCGGTTGATAATCTTTTTAATGAGCAGTATGAAGTTGTGCCGCTCTACCCCATGCCCGGCACCTTCGTCCGCTCGGGTGTCGAGCTTACGTTCTGAGGCCGCCCCGTGGGTGTTTGGAGATATATTGATTATTTTTTCGCAGTAAAAAAAAATTATAGAAGGAGCAGTGTATGAAAGCAAAAAGAATCATTGGTGTTGCAGCAGCCGTAGTTTTGGTTTTTTCCGTCATTGCAGCAATAATCGGGTGTACCACCGGCACAGGTGTGTCTTCCGGTGCCCTGTACATGACCGATACCTTCAACGGACGGGTGTACACTTTCGACATGGACAGTAACACAGCCTCTTCGGTACCTGTTCTGTCGACAGGGCAGAATGCAACCGGTACGATCTATTTTTATAACGACATCGGGTATATTGCGGTCGGCAACTCTCCTACGACTGATGCACCCGGCGTGTACCGGTTTGACCCGAATGCCGCAGTTCCTGTGGCAGAGCGAATAGGTGAGTCCATCAGCGCACAGTACATTGCCTTCTATAGTTTAACGAAGGCGTATGTCACGGATGCCGACTATTTTGCCTCGACCGGAGTATACTCCTTTAATCCCCTTGATCCTGATGCAGGATTATCCGGGCCAATTCCCGGGACTGACGATATGGCCGGTGGAATGTACCTGCAGGACATCACCACAGCAGGAGACATGGTGTATGTCGCCGATAACGGCAACGCCCAGGTGCTCGTTATAGATCCGACGACTGATACGCTTGCAGCATCCTCACCCATACCGGCTTCTGCGGGGGGAACAACAGGGCTGCTCACTGTACGTGATTCAGACGGGAGTGCTCTTGTCTATGTTGCGAACAGCCCATACGATGCGATGTTCAACCCCCTTCCGGGATCGATTGACGTTATAGATACATCGACCAATACACTGACACAGGTTGTGAGCAATGTCAGCGCAACCCAGATCGAGTATGATTCTGTAAACGATTCATTCTTCGGTACGGGATATACGAACACATACCGCATCGATCCGGCTTCAGGAACAGCTGTCGAGATAAAGGACAGAGACAACCAGCCTTTCGGCGGTACCGACATCGTTGCGAGCGGTGGAAAGGTGTATATCTCGAATACCGATTACACCTCGAGCAAACTGTACATCCTTGACGGGGCAACAGGTGCTGAAACAGCCGAAAGCCCTGTTTCTATCATGGCAGACGGTGAGGATGCGGTTGCCGGGCTTGCCGTGTATTGATCTTCTGTGCCTGTACTTTTCAGTACCAGTACTTTTCAGTACCAGTACTTTTCAGCACCAGTACTTTTCAGTACCAGTACTTTTCAGCACCAGTACTTTTCAGCACCAGTACTTTTCAGCACCAGTGTGCCGGGATTGGAGCCTCCTGCCTGCTATTGACAATGCAGGCGCCAGGTGTTTTATTGTAAATAGTGACGTTTTCTCTTCTTCGGGAATCAACTGAAAGGATAATCGAATGATCGATCTATTCTACAAGGGTGGCCCGCTCATGTATCCCCTGCTCCTCGGATCAGTGCTTATGGTCGCCGTCATCATCGAGCGTGGGTACCATTTTATCCGGGCAAAAACCGGCGGGAGGCTTGTCGAGGAGGTCAAGAGAAGGATCGAGGAGGGAAAACTCGAACAGGCTGAGGAGATTGCCTGCTGCAGTCACGGTCCTGTTGCGGTTATAGTGGGCGAGGCTATCAGGCTCCGTGCATATACACAGGATGTAATTGAGAACGAACTTTCTATTCGAGGGGACAAGGAGCTTGCGAGGCTTACGAAAAATCTTCACCTCCTGGAACTGATTGGAAAGATTGCGCCTATGATTGGACTCCTGGGTACCGTGCTCGGTATGGTGGGAGCATTTCAGCAGGTGGCAACGGTAAAAAACCTCGTCGACCCGTCCATACTGGCGCGGGGAATATGGGAGGCACTGATAACGACGGTGGCGGGTCTTTTTGTCGGTATACCGGCCCTCATCTTTCACCATCTATACACGAACAGGGTCAAGGGGGTGGCATTTGCCATGAAGCACTACGGCGAGGAGATCGTTTCGATGACCAGGGGGCGGCATGATTGAGTTCAAAGAATATGAGAGTTCCGCTGGAAAGAATCCCGGACCGGACCTCACCCCCCTTATCGATATGGTTTTCCTTCTTCTTATATTTTTTCTTTTAACGTCATTTCTTGTAAGTCCCTCAATCAGGGTGAACCTGCCCCAAACAACGGATGCGGAGCTTACGGAGAATCCTGAGGTCATCATAACCATTTTAAATGACGGCAGCCTCCTGTTCAACGGCAGGCAGGCGACTCCGCAGAAGCTTTCAAACATGCTCAGGCGTTCATACGCATTTCAGCGGACTCGCGAGGTGGTTATACAATCGGACCGGGAAGTTGTTTTTGAACGGGTGGTTGAGGTTATGGATATTTCAAGAAACACGGGCGCCGAGAACATCTCGTTTCTTGTCGAGCGGAGGAAATGAAACGGTCCGGATTTATCATTCTGAGCATTGCTTTTTTTATTTCACTTGTCTTTCACTTTGCACTGATTCACCTGGTTCGCTATGAAAAAAAAGGCGAGGTTAGAGAAACGCAGAGATATGAGGTGAACCTTGTATACTATGAGAAACCGGCTGAAGAAAAAAAAGAGACCAGGCTAAAAAGAGCTGCCAAAAAAAAGAAGCAGAAAGAGCAGGAAAAAGAAAAGGCAGAGCCAGAACAGCAACCGGCGCAGAAGGAGGCTGATACGCCCGAACAGCCTCCTGTGCTTGTAGATGCTGATATATCCGAACAGCCACACCAAAAGATACAGCAGGAAGCACCTGCAGATAGGGGGCGCAGCGGAGCGGAGTCGAAAACCCAGCCCCTGCAGGAATCGAAATCAGCTGAAAGAGTTTCGCAAGAGCAGCCTGATTACACCCGGATCCTTTCCGGCCTGAGGGACGACCTGCTGAAGAGAAAGGTCTACCCCTATGCAGCGAGGAAAAAAGGCTTTGAAGGTATTGTCGTGGTGTTCGTCAGACTCGATGCGGATGGGAATCCCCTCGATATCAGGCTCGCACGCTCCTCGGGGCACAGGGTGCTTGACAACGCTGCCGTGTCACTTGTGAAAAAGGTTCTGCCGTACCGGCATAATACGGGAAATGAGATCTCTTTTGAGATACCGATAAAGTACAGTCTTGTCGAATAGAACAGGCGGTCGGAAGAATCCATTCAGCCGGATGAACATACGGAGGAAGGTAATGAACAAGGGTTTGCTGATAGTATTTACAGGAGATGGGAAGGGAAAAACCACCGCCGCGCTTGGAATGGCGCTTCGTGCTTTCGGGCACAACCTCCGTGTGTGTATTATCCAGTTCGTTAAAGGGGACTGGCAGGCCGGTGAAAAAAAGGCTCTGGCACGCTTTGAAAACCTTGCGGATGTGTATACCCTTGGAAAAGGATTTATTTTCAGCAATAATGATCTTTCGGCGCATAGAGAAGCAGCCGTTCAAGCCTGGGGACTTGCCAGGGAAAAGATAGATTCACAGAACTACAGCATCGTTATTCTTGATGAAATTACCTACGCTTTACAGTTCAACTTTATCGATGAAAAGGATGTTTTATCACATCTTTCGCATAGAAGTGACGGTCTTCATGTCGTGGTGACGGGGAGAAACGCCTCTCCCGCCCTGATTGAAGCTGCCGATCTGGTAACGGAAATGGCAGCGGTAAAACATCCGCTGAAAAAGGGCGTCAAGGCCCAGGCGGGGATCGAGTTTTGATAAAATCACTTTTAGGGAAGCAGAGATCATGGGTTGAGGGCTGACCGGTGTACGGCAAAAAAACCCTGCAGCTGATGATGATCGCTTCTAATGGTGAATGATAAAAAAGGGAATATTGTCCGGGTTAAGTTTCTGATTCTCATGGCGGATCTCAAAGTGCAGGTGCGGCCCTGTGATCCTGCCTGTGGTGCCGACCGTTCCGATTATCTGCCCCGAATCAACCGTTTCACCTTTTTCAACAAGTATTTTTTCGAGATGGCCGTACAGCGTATAGTAGCCGAGCTCATGCTCCAGTATAACGGTGCTGCCATACCCGTTGATATCCCCGGCATATACCACCTTCCCCCAGCGTGCGCTGTGAACATTTTTTCCCTCTTCAGCAGCAATATCAACTCCACCGTGAAAGGTACGCTCATTCACGAAGGGATCGATCCTGGGCCCGAACTTCGACGTTTCAATTCCCATAAGCGGCGCGTAGAAAACCACCCCGGTCAGATAGGTTCGTTCAAGGAAAGAGAGCGTTACTTCGGGAGCGAATAGAAGCGATTTTTCCGGGTTCTGTGGATCGGCCACCCTCTGAATGTCTGTTTCAGGAATTTTGTATTTTTGCGCGATATCAGGCATACTGGTCTTTTCCTCTTCAAAAAAAAGCCCCAGCGTATCCGGAAGGTATGCTATGCTCTCTTCCAGTATCATACCGATAAAGTCGATATGGTTTAGCGTGGAAATGGTGTCCACGTTGAGGCTCGTCTTTGCAATGAGGGTCCAGATATCCTCTCCTCTCTTGAGGGTGTATTGGTAGAGTACAGGGGGATTGTATACATCCTTTCTTTCCTGCTTGAGAAGCCTGTTTTTTGACGCAACGGTTGATTCGTAGAGGGTATTGAAGTTGCTGTCCGTGTAGTTGAGATCCTTTATTATGATGGTGTCCGCATGTGCTGAAATCATGGGAATGAGAAGAACGGCCAGTATTAAGAAGAGCGTGTTTTTCATCGCATGCGGACAGGGATTTCCAAATTCCGGAAAAATACAGTTATATCCTCCGGTTTTATACCATATTATATCCTTATGTAGTATAATCAAGCAACAATTAAATGAGAGGTGCACCGGTGAAAGAAAAGGTATTTTTTATTGCGGTGGATGATCATGAGGACCCGTCGCGAATGGCAAAAAAGGTAAAAAAGCTCTATGAGAAGTGCGGGGTAATGAATTATTTTGCGAAAGGCGACTTTGTCGGTGTAAAAACACACTTTGGCGAGTCGAGCAATACCACATTTCTTCATCCGCTTATCGTGAAGGCTGTAATCGACAAACTGAAGCAGATCGGCACCAAACCCTTTCTTACCGAGACGGCGACTCTGTACAGGGGCAGCCGCTCCAACGCAATCGATCACATCGCGCTTGCCGCCGAGCATGGCTTCGGCATCGATAAAATAGGTGTTCCCCTCATTATGGCTGACGGTCTCTTCGGCGACGCGGAAGTTCCGGTCGCTATTAACGGCCGTCATTTCGATACGGTGAAAGTCGCCCGGGAAATCACCAGGGTGCAGGGTATTGTCGTCCTCAGCCACTTCAAGGGTCATATGATAACCGGGTTCGGCGGCGCATTCAAGAACTTAGGGATGGGGCTCTCTTCGCGGCGGGGAAAACTCAAGCAGCATTCCGTCATGACACCGGAGATTAGTTCTTCGAAATGCACGGCATGTGGTGAGTGCATAAAATGGTGCCCGCAGGATACTATCGGCATGAAAAACGGAGCCGCCTTTATTGAAAAAGAAAACTGTATCGGCTGCGGTGAGTGCTATGCCGTGTGTAAATTCGGGGCAGTTATGATCGATTTTCAACGGGATAGTGATGAAATACAGGAGATGATAGCCGAGCATGCAGCCGGTGTGGTTCGGGCGGTCGACGAGAACCTGTTTTACTTTAATTTCCTCATAAATATTACGCAAAACTGCGACTGTATGAACGGCGGCCAACGGGTTTCCCGCGATATCGGTATCGTCGCCGGACGAAACATCGTGGCGGTGGAAAAGGCCTCGTGCGATCTTTTCGAGAAAGAAAACGGTATGACTATTGCACAGGCCGCGCATCCACAGGTCAATCCGTATATTCAGCTGGAGCATGCCTGCAAAATAGGTCTCGGAAGCATGGAGTACGAGATGGCTGTTCTTGAGGGGTGAGGCTGCATCCTTACAAAATCTTAGAGGACAGGCCTTTGATGCTTCAGGGCACACCTCACCGCGCCTCATAGGCGCCGGTGCAGACAATCGGGTTGACATTTTAGGAAACCGTCAATAAACTTAAGGAAAATTGCAGCAGGATTTTTTTAAATGGATGACGCTCTTTGAAGCTGAGAGATGACGGAGGAATTTGTATTGATCAGCGCGAATGACTTGAGGAAAGGGATGATGTTCAGGATGAACGGCGAGCTGTATTCTGTTCTCAGCTATCAGCATGTCAAGCCGGGAAAGGGCGGCGCATTCGTTCGATCCAAGATACGAAATATCCAAAAAAATACCA
>Ga0315555_1001757_pt1 | contig 15576 bp, 19 predicted proteins | sample SalMarSW160380MG_FD_202113 | JGI IMG/M metagenome (GOLD analysis project Ga0315555, IMG submission 202113) | Salt marsh sediment microbial communities from the Plum Island Ecosystem LTER, Massachusetts, United States - Salt Marsh Sediment SW1603-80 ... | reverse complement strand
AGGAACGGGCTATCTCAGCAACGGCCTCATCCTGGGCGACCCACTCCCCTTGTCCAGGCCCGAGGACCACCTTGAGGGCGATCACCCCCACGATGACGGCCGCAATCGCACCTCCGGCAGGGAGCAGAAACTTCCACGGCACGAGGAGAGGAAACCTCTTCTCCTCGGGAACGGGGCGCCTCTTGCGTATCTCCCGCATCACGCCCGCGGTGAACCCTTCCCAGAATTCCCCTGCTTTTTGGGGCAGGGGCTGCTGGGCAAGACCTGTCCAGGCGCCCTGCAGGGCGGCCAGTTCCGCCCGGCACGCCGGGCATGCCTCGAGGTGTCCTTCGACCCGTTCTCGCTTCCTCGGGGAAAGCTCATCGCCGAGGTAGTCCGGCAATAACCGCTGCACCCTCCGGCATCTCATCTCTTTTCCTCCTGAAACATCGTTTTTAATCGTGTGCAGGCATGGTGAAAATTTGCCTTGACCGTCCCCACGGAACAACCCAATACCTCCGCGATCTCCCGGTACTTCATACCCTCGTTGACCTTCAGCATCACCGTGAGCCGCTGCCGTTCCGGGAGCCTGCCCCAGGCCTGCACCAGGAGCCGCTGGTCCTCATGCGCGATAAGCTCCTGCAAGGGGTTGGCTGTAGAAGGGGGGTCCATCTCCCCCAGGCTGTCCTCTCTTTTCCTCCCCCGATCACGGAGGTAATTCTTGCACAGGTTGATGACAATGCGATAGAGCCACGTCTTAACACTCGATCCATGCCGAAATCCCCGCAGGCCTTGAAAGGCCTTGAGAAAGGTTGTTTGGGCCAGGTCGGCCGCCGCCCCCTCGTCCCTCACGTACCGGAGGGCGAGATAGTAGATCGGCGCTTGATATGCCCTGACCAGCTCTTCAAAGGCCCCCGCATCACCGTCCAGGGCCCGCTCCACTAATGCGTGGTCCTCGCCTCCCATGGTTGGCACTATCCCTTAGACACCGGTGCTCTCGAAAGGTTTAACCGCAGCACGGTCATAATGGATCATGGTATCATATTGATACCCAATTTCCCATGGCGGCTTCCTGCCTTGGTCACCCCTTGTGAGGGTTGACCAAGGCACTCATAAGGCAAACTGTCCCACCTGTACTGGAATGTTAAAAGCGGATTTACTCCTGGGCCTATCTATGCTAATATCTTCTTATCTGGCCGAGAACGTTTCCCAAATGATATTGAGCCGTTATACCGCAAAGTTTAATTTCAGAATTCATAATATCATTATTTTGAATGTTATAAATATTTTAGGCAGATTGTTTTTCGCATGTTCAAACAATAGACAGCTGCCAATACCAAACGATATAAAAAAAATTTTGGTTATAAGAACCGGCAGTCTTGGCGACGTTCTGTTAGTAACTCCGCTATTACGTGCCCTGAGAGAGGCTTACCCGGACGCACATATAACGATAGTGATCCCTCCTTTAGCGCAAGAATGTTTAAAAGACAATCCTGATATAAATAAAATTATTACGACGGGCTTAGTGTGGCGGCGTGGTACATTTAATCCGCTAAGAATAATACGGTTGGGATTCCAATTACAAAAAGAACAGTTTGATCTCGGCCTTGACCCGAGAGGCGATATACGCAATATGGTGATTCTCTATCTGAGCAAAACGAGGTATCGAGTAAGCTTCGGCAACACTTCGGGGGGTGACTTTTTGCTACACAAGACTGTGACCTATCAAAAGAAACACGAAATAGATTCGGGCCTTGACCTCCTACGAGCCCTTGGCCTTGAAATACAGAATCGTAACATGGTTTTCAAGATAGATGAATCAGATTCTTCCTATATTCATAAATTTTTGACGAAAAAGGGGATAGGAAAAGGTGCATTCATTGTCGGTTTTCATCCCAGCTCATCATGGAGGTTTAAAGATTGGCCGGCGGAAAAATTTGCAAGATTGGGTGATTACTTGATTTCAAAATATGGCGCCAAAATAGTCGTTCTCGGCAAAAACGAAAAAGATTATACAATTGCTCAGCGCATCGATCACCTGATGGATAACAAGCCAATACTTGCCGTGAATGATCTTACCCTGAGACAGACGGTTGCCTTAATAGATTTAATGGATATTTTCGTATGTATCAGTTCCGCTCCTGCACACCTCGCTGCGATAACATCAACGCCAACGATCGTGTTGTTCGGGTCGGATGAAATGAACCTGTGGCTCCATGATAATCAAATAGGAATAAAAAAGGCGGTGGCGTGTTCTCCGTGCAGACAGAGAAAATGTCAGAGGGCTGGGCGTCCCGACCAGTGCATGAATTTGATAAGTGTTGATGAAGCAATTCAAGTAATTGAGAAAATCATGAGTAAAAACTGAGGTCATCGAGAAAAACAAATACGGTGCAACGGGTGAGAAAAGAGGAGAACTGCACGTTAACGCGATAAACCCAACCTTTTAGCTCGTTCCCTTCACATAGCTTGAATGTCTTCTCTGATGCACGAATCGACCGAAGAGTGGATCAAGAACGCGCTTTGCCATTGATCTGACAATATGCTGTACAGTAATGAAAAAACGTCTCGCGTAATCCATCCGATTTAACATTACTATTGTTCGGAAAGGATGAAAAACCCTCTTCCCTGCAGGCCTGGCAAGTTCCTCCTTAATAGTAGAGGGGCTTATTGCGGGATATGTTTGGGTTTGGCAGTGAAAAGTCTGTCGAGCGCCTTGGGGGAACCAATGATTGCAAAAGTGTGTATCATACATTGTGAAGCCGAGTATTTGTCCGAATAGCGAGATCCTCACTTCGTCGTTGCACAGTTCGGGGATTTCGATGCTGCTGTATGCTTCTAAAAACTGTCTCGGCAGGCAAATCCCTGGACCTTGCGCGCCATACGGTTTCATGCTGTAACCGAACTGCTCGTGTGCCCATGCGAGAAGACTATCTAATTCGCTTTTATAGGGTTCTTCTGCGGCCCAAATCCATCGGCCTGCAACCTCCTGTAGAGGTACTATCGAGGTCAAACCGATAGCATTGATGGGTATGTCCTTGTAGATACTATCCAATGAGTCTAACATAAGGAGGTCCCACTCAATAAGATGAAGCATATCAAAGGATAACGTGCTGCCGAATTCCGTATACCACATCTGGAGTGCCAAGTCTCCGTTTTGCCACTTCCAGCGTTCTGTTTTATCTTTGATACAATAGCAATGCTCCAGCCAAGGCATCAATTTTTTATGGAATTTTCTGTAATCCTTTTCCGGTCCACCGAAAAGCCCGTAGATCTTAACAGCGGGGTTAAATTGCTTAAGACATCGCACCCTATTTTCGCATATGGTTGGATGCGCATGGAATCTAAATACTATAATTCTCTTCATTTTTTTATGATGGCTTTGCCATGGTAAAGCAAAAAGAAGATTTAATCGTCGCTGGTAAGCTCAGGGCTATGCTGGGGCTTAAAAAACAGGCATGAGTACAGGAACACCGCCTGGCTTTTTTTCTTTCATTATCGGCCTTCTCGGAGAGCCAAATCTTTTTGAAATCATAATTGGCGGAGCGAACATTCCCGATCACATCGGTTAATTCGCATAATTTAATATCCCCATTCGGTTCCAAAACGCCGATACTATTCCCGGCTTGGCACCGAAAAGGCAATCCTCTGCCTTGGAGGACTCGAGTATATACCTTGTAAAGATACCGAGTTCTATTGGTAGCCAGAAAAGACTTTAATTTCTTGCTCTTCGTCTTTTGATTCCAATAACGGTGATACGATATTAACGTAGAGGCCAGATCATTCCACTCCTTATAGCCGGGAGGAACAACCCTTGTGTCATACGGAACACCGCGCACCGGCGAGGGACCATGTCCGTCAACCGGTAAACTATTCTTAACAAATTCGGACAAGGTGACAATCTCATCTACAGTGCTCTGAGTAACAACCGTAATAATATAGAGTTCCAGGTTATGCCGGTTCTTCTTGAGCTCAGCCAGGCCCTTGGTAGTTTCTATAACCCGATCGAAACTTCCTTCAACCCCTTTGATTGCATCGTGAGTCGTCCGTAGGCCGTCGAGCGACAAACCGATGGTAATATTACTGTGCTGACATTTCTGCAGTATGGCGTGCGTCATCTTTACGATCCTATCGGTATTAAATCCATTGGTGGGCAGATGAATATGGCAGATCTTGTTGTGTCGATAGAAGATCTCGCATATTTCGGGCAGATCGTCCCTCAAAAAAGGCTCTCCACCTGAGATGAGCAAGTTTTTGAGTGTGCCGAGCGAGTAAGAGACCTGTTTAATTTCATCCAAGGACAGCTCTTGCGCATCATGCACCGTACTCTTATCCATAGTGTGTGCATAGAAACAAGTCCTGCAGCGAAAATTGCATTGGTAAGTAACGGCAAATATCAATTCATCTAAGACAAAGTTCTTGCGACCATAACCATACGCTCCTCTCGGCCATCGTAATAATGTTTTAAAATGTGCGCGCATTATTTCTCTGTCACGTTTTCCTATTATTGATTCCTTTTCGAGACTGTTTGCTTTTTCCGTTTTGTATGTTCATTTGCCTCTTTTATCAAGGCATCAAAAAAATCGAGATACTTCTGCGCTATTTTTGGTATGTTAAAATGCCGAGAGACATGTTCCCTGCCCGCTTGCCCCATCTGCTGTCTGAAGCCAGGATTTTCAGCTAATGCTTTTAAATAAGTATACCACTCTTCATCGGTACAGGCAAAATACCCGGTTTTACCGTGCTCGATTACCAACCGATCTGCTGCCGATGGAGTACAAACAACGGGCAAGCCGGCTGCCATATAAGTCAGTATCTTGGTCGAGGGCTTCCTTTGGAGATGGGCGTCGTCTAATGACTTGATTTCAACCCCGATATCGCTCTTAACGAGCACCCTTTCCCAATTGTGGGCAGTCCAAGGCCTATAACGGACAGATCCTCTGCTCTTGGGCAGCATTCTGGTGTGATACATAAGTATAATTTTCTTCTTCAACTCTTTTGCCAATCGCCTTACTATCGGTTGTAATATATCCATGCGGGGAAGATGTTCAGGAAATCCCTGCCACAGTATCGTTAGTGTATCGTCGTTCCTCTTCGTATAATCCTTGTGTCTGATGTTTATGATAGGGTGCTCTATCAGGACCATCTTTTTCCCTGACCCGGATAGATCTTCGATGTGAAGCGGACTCGACGCGATGAGACCATCCGCCTCTTGGATCATCTCGAAGGTCTTGCGAATAGTCTGTATATCCCCTGCGTAGTACGGTCTGTCGACGATATCGTAAATGACTATCCTGCCGTGGAGCGCGGCGGCCGGCATACCATCGACCTCTCTGACAATCACGACGAGGTCGAACCTTTGCATTTCCTCGGCGTTGAAAAAAACCCCGGCACAGTACTTGTCGCTTATCTCATTGATACAGTTTACAATAGGGTCTATCCTCCATTTGCGGATGTGCAAATCATGTTCGCCGCTGATGATAGGCCCAAATCCGACGGTTATTTTCCGCGTTGTTTTACGGCTCAGCTCTAATGTTTTATACCAGCTGCGCTTGACCTGGCGTTTACCCTGGATAAATCGCAGCGGCAATCTGCGTTCGACGACGCAGAAGTAGGCCTTGTGTATAATCCTTGTACAGGCAGAGCGCAATCGACCTATCATCTTCTTCCCACGGTACACTGATTCCGTATACCGATCGATGTCACCTAACGAGCCCCTCATACAGGGCAAGCATCTTATCTGCGACAATATCCCAGGTGTATTCTGCTCTCACCAGCTTCGCCCCTCGCCTCCCCATCTCTTTACAAGCTTCCGAATTTTTTAGGAGCTCGAGGAGGGCCTTCGCCAAGGGGTTAACATCTACATCGACAACCTTGCCGGCTTGCGCCATTTCAACTTCAGGAAAGTTACACTGAGGGCTGATAATAACAGGAAGACCGCAGAGCATGGCCTCTAACAGGGCCATGCTAAAACCCTCGGAGAGCGAGGGGAGCACAAATACATCGGCGCAGTCGAACGCAGCTTTCTTTTCATTGCCCGTTAAAATCCCCGTGAAAATAACCTTATCCGAAATACCTTCCCGTATGAGGATCTTGTCAATGGTGCCTTTATATCCCCAATGGTCCGGACCGACAATAAGCAGGCACACAGCTTCCAGCTCTCTGACAACGCGCCCGAATGCCCGTGCAAGGGTGTCGAGTCCCTTGCCGGAACTAATACGCCCGAGAAAGAGAATTACCTTGTTCCCTTGTATGTGAGGATATCTTTTTGTGATCCACGCGCTGCTGGGCGGCCCTGCGAACTCGACGGGGTTTACGCCGTTGGGAATGATCTCGATATTGACGTCACCCACAAAGCGTACAATATCTTCAGCCTCCTTCGGCGAGACTGCATGGATTGCCGAGGCCGCCGTAAAGATCTTTCTTTGCATCAAGGCAGAGAAGATCTTTTTCTTAAAGGCCGCACGCCTCAAATTCCCCTGCGAGAGTTCACCATGAATGGATGCGACGATCGGTTTTTGCGTGCCCTTGGTTGCCTGATAGACGGCAAATTGGGGATAGTACCATATCCCGTGTGTATGGATGAGATCGAACCTCGGAGCCTCCTTCTGTATGGCTTCGGCTAACGGCTTGGAATATCCGGCCCAGTATTTTGCAAAAAAACCCACGGGGAACAGGGCTATGGTGACCCCTTCGTGCTTACCGATGCGTACTGTGGTATCCTTTCTCGAGGGCGCACATATAGTTATCTCGACGCCCTTTTTCGCCAAGACCTGCGTCAATTCGGTAACAACCTTGACTGCCCCTCCATCGCTCGGGTCTAAGCTGGCGACGACGTATAATACCTGCATGCCCTGCGCTCTCTCCTCTCAATCTCAAAAGGCTGACGGTCTCATACGATACTCATCTACGGTTTTATGCCGGAACCGATTATTCTCGGTGGAACCATGACAGAGGTGATACGTACATCATGCATTCCCTCAAACAAGACCTCCGTGAATGCCTGGGAACTAAACCTATAGTAGTCGCCGGGAAAGTTATGGACCCTGAACGTAACCGTCGCGTTATTAAAAAACCATCTCTCCACAGAGGGAACTACGCGGGCGAGCTGTCCAATAAAAAAATGAAGGTATTGTTCAATGGGAAGCGCCGCATACCCCGGAGTCCCTATGACCATAAGGCCGCCCGGTTTTGTGACCCTCCTTATTTCCGCGACGGTTTTCCAAAAAAACTTATCATGCTCCAGCACTGAATTGCATAATACTGCGTCAAACCGTCCGTTTTCAAAACAGGTCATGTTATTGGCATTGCCCTGGACTATTGAAAAATCATTATATCGATGAGGTCCGTCAAGATTGATCCCTATTTTCTCCGTAGCATTTTTGAGCGATCTCATAGTGAGAAGACTCTGATCATGCGGCACCGCCCCAACTTCCAGAACAGATCCCCGTACGGTTCTTTCCGAGCATATTCTTTCAAACGCGTGGTAGATCTTCGTATGCATGCTTCACCCCTTCACCCGCAGCCCTCGTGGGTTCGAGCAAATCCGCCCATGAAGAGCCATCGCTCGAGGGCACGCTATAACTGTTTGTTAATACCCGATAAACCTTCGAATCTTCCAACAGGTATTCATTGCCGACAACTCGAGCCTGTTCTTTTTGATCCCCTCCGGTTTATAGCCGTATTGCGCCATCATCGAAACCGTTTCCTCACTACAGGGGATGGTGGAAACGTTCTTGACGAAGACCTGCGTGTTCCGCTGCGCCTTTTTTATGATATTGTTATCAATAGCTAAATCCAAGAAGGTGAATATTCTGGTTACTTCTTTCGCCGGCTCTTTGCAGAGATCCTCATACCGGACATCGATGACCTGTGCCTTGTGCGACAGCTTTAACTCGGACACACTCCGCTCATGAGAGGTCCATCGCTCTACCTTTTCTTCCAAGGTCAAGCCGATCCAGAAGTCTCCGTCAATAGTTTTATTGAACCGTTCCGAGCTCTCCGCAACGGCAAAAGGATGCCGAACCATATGGATGAACCGTGCCTCGGGGAACAGCTCGAGGATAAAGGCGAGTAACTGCGGGTCGGTATGTTGAAACGGCTTTTTATCTCCTATCCAGAGCAGGTCTTTTTTTGACAGGGGTGGCAACCAGGGGTTGCCCTTCTTCATCATGCAGTGCTGCAGTGCAAAAAAGTTTTCTTGCGGACTCTTTTCTGTGGTTAACACAGAGCCGCATTGGCGTACGGTGATATCCATACCGCGGGGGGAATCCCATCGGTGTGACGCAAAAGGCTTGTTCTGATAAAATTGGTAGAGTATCCAGATCACATCCGATTCATGCGATATAAAGACGCGGGGGTGCAAATTCAGTATCCTTACGAGTTGGGATGTCCCTGAACGTTTGTTGCCCGTGATAAATACCGTCCCCGTCATTACCTCTCCGCTTCTTCGCTACCTGAGCGGCCTTTATAATACAACAAAACAGGATCGATCGCAGCAACATTATACCTAAAGTAGTCCCACCGATGGCGGGGTGCTACAAGCAGATGCTAAGGGCAGATGTCCCCTTGGGGATGTCACGTTTATGGCGTGACACTAAAAGCAGATTTACTTCTAGGCCGATACGTGCTATTGTGTAACGAGTAACGTCAGGACCTTGGGGGGACAAGAGGTATGACGCAAAGGGACGGGGAGAAAAACCAGGCTTAGCGATCCAAGGGGCATAGCGTGCCCCTTTTTTATTTGGACAAATAAAAAAGTGTAAATATCGCATAAAGTATGGGGTTATATATGGAAATGAACCTTTATACGAAGAATTGGTACTCATAGAGTAGAAAGGAGGGGATGATTATGGGAAGAGGAAAGGGAGAATCGAAAAGGAGGGTATGGATAGGTGCTACTCTCGTCGGGATCTTACTATCTTTCGCTACCTTTTCGTATGCCGAAATGCAAGTCATTGGAGAGGGTGTAAGTTTTAGACCTGGGAAATTGACGCCGGGAGGAACTCTCTTGATGGACATCCGTTTTAGGGTAATGGGTCAGGGACCTCCTATACCAATAGCTTTTTCTGTCGTTGAAGCAACCCGCACCCCTGATTGGAGCCATCCTTCAATACCAAGTGCCACCTTTGCGGTCAATCCGATGAGTCCATATACGGTAAGGTTTGCGCATACAATCCCTGCTTCAATCCCTTCGACAGGTGTGTGTTTGAATGTTTACGCCCATTTCACGGGGACGGCACTTCGTAGTGCACCGCTTATAATCAACGCTTGCTATGGCGCTGGCGTGAGGGGTGGAACAGGACAAACAATAACCTTGAATCCAGATCTTACCGTTAAGATTAATTCGTTTTCCATAGACCGAACAAGAGATTTGGATCCCGGAGAAGGGGTTACCTACCCAGCGAACATCTCCTTTACCATTAGGAATATAGGAACGGCGCCAATCTCAAGGGTGCCCAACTGTTGGCGCTGGTCTCTCTTCCTACCCACCGCAACAGGTCCTTATCCGGCAGGCTGGTCTGTTCTTGGAGGTGGCGAATGCGGTCCCCTCCTTGGAGGAGGGTCTGTAACAGTAACAAAAGTTGTGACAATCACTGATAAAGCCAGTCGTATCAAAGTTGAAGTCGTTGTCCCCCGCGACTATAGAGAAACAAATACAAGCAACAATAAGGATGAAAGAGGAATTACTCTACTCATTCCATCCGGCAGAGAGCCCCTGAGACCGGACATAAGAAGGAGATAAGGGAAGGAAAAAAATAATTGAACGACCCCCCTTGGGCACTCTGTGCGAGGGAGCCGCGGCAGATTGTCCTGGCGCGCGACAGGGCTACAAGGGGTCGCTCGTAAGGTAAGCTGCCCCGTCTGAGATGATCAGAGCAGATTTACTTCTAGGTCGATCCATGCTACAGTGTAACGAGTAACGTCAGGGCCTTGAAGGGGGGCACGAGGCATGGCGCAGAAAGATGGAGGGGAAAATCAGGCTCAACAATCCAATGTCGCAGACAGTATGGGGGTTATAGAGGGATCGGTATTACCCCTGGTATGCCCCGTGCAAGGCCGGATACCCTTCCTTGACAACGAATTGTTTCGTACATACCATATAAAGAAATAAACTAAAGGAGGGAGTAGCTATGAAAAAGACATTGTCGACGGTTTTCGCTGTATCATTTTTTGTTCTGGCAGCGGTTGGTCTCATATCGTGCGCAACGGAAAAGGCATCCTATGTGGACCTTCCCCCTGCCGAGGCGCAGGCATTGATCGAGAAGACTCCGGACATAATCATCATTGACGTCTCACCTGCATACGCAGAGGGACACCTGCCGCAAGCGGTCAATTATTACATTGGCGACGGATCACTCGACAAGGCCATCCCGACACTGGACAAGGACAAGACATACCTTGTGTACTGCCATGTCGAAAGCGCTTCCATCCAGGGCGCTCAAAAGCTCGTCGATGCCGGGTTTAAGAACGTCTATCGGCTCAAGGGAGAATACGACGCGTGGGTTGACGCCGGTTACCCCATTGAAAAGTAGTCTTGCGTTCATGGAAACGTACGAGCATCTAAGCTAACGCTGCCCGTTTATAAGCCCTCACAGATGGGCAGGCCGCTCAATTCAGCAAGGGGGACGATACAGGGGACGGTTCTCATTCTCGACACAAATAGAATACCGAGAACCGTCCCCCTTATTCTATTGATCCATTGCATGAAGGGGGATAGCGTACCGTGATAGAATACATCGTCGCGAAATTCGAGGGAATATCGAGACAGGCCGTCGAGCACTACGGCGTTAATCCCGCCATCTTCCTGGTCATCTACCTCATCAGCGTGCCGTTTTTCTACTACTCGTTGTTGCGAATGATACGGGCCCTGGCAAAGAAGCGCGGAAAAGAGGTAGTGGTCTGGAGCACGGTATTTCTCTGCGCCACCGTGGCGCCCTTTATCTACGTCCTGTTCTTCGGCAGGAACCTGCCGTGGTGGGTATACGGCATCATCGCCCTGCTCATAGGACAGGGGGTATTTTCTCTCATAAGAAAACTCAGAAGGACAAAGGGCGCCGGCCCATCAATGCCCTGATTGCCTGTGCCCATAAGGTGAGGCTTCCCACCTGCGGCGGTCCCACCGATGGCGGCCCCGCTTATGGCGGGATGCTAAGAGCAATTTACTTCTGTGCCGGTTCGTGCTAATAAAATTATTCAATGGTTTTGTCCTGAGCCAAGGCCTGGCCCCATGATCGCCTTCAGGGAGGCGTTTTTTCTTTTCGAAACCGATTTGGAAAGGGGGGATGGTGGTGAAAATCAAGGATACCTTGCGTCGCTTCAAGAGGGTGGCCGTCCGCAAGCTTAGGCTCAACAATGCCGATGAGATACAGCAGCGGATTGAACGCCTGCGCAGGAAAGGCGTGAAGATCGGCCAGGATTGCATGATTCTTACGGAGGAGTTCTCGACCGAGCCTTATCTGGTTGAATTGGGAAATCATGTAGGCGTCTCCGGCGGGACGATTTTCTTGACCCACGATGGATCCATCTGGCTGATTCGCGACAAACGTCCTGAAGTGCAACATTTAGGAAAAATTACCGTAGGCGACAACACGTACATCGGACAGAACTGCATTATCCTGCCGGGCTCTCGGATTGGAAGCGGTTGCGTTATCGGGGCCGGTACTGTGGTGAGGGGAAAAATCCCGGACAACTCTTTGGTGATCGGAAATCCGTGCAAGATCCTAGGACCAGCAAGTATCTTTCTGGAAAGAATGGATGCCAGTAAAAACACCTTTGACTCTCTGAAGATGTCCTATGATGAACGGAAACGTATGCTCCAACGCCATTTCGATCTCTTCGAAGACCAAGGGTGATATTTTAATGGGCGGGGACCCCGGGGAAGGGGCTCTCTGTGCCCCTTTTTCCTTTTGATCAATAAAAAGGCAGATATGAAATCCGTATTCAATACAATCCGCGTTGCGTGGCTTTTTTTGTGGGCTGCCATTGCGACCATTATCCTGGTTATCCCCGTCATCCTGGCGGGGCTGCTCAGCCGTACCGGCAATCTCGCGTTCTCCATTACGAAGATCTGGGCATACACCATGCTTGCCGTGTCCTTTGTCCGTACGGAAATAAAAAACAAGGCGCGGATTACCACGGGGCAATCGTATATCATTATCTCCAACCACCAGTCGCATTACGACATCCTCGCGTTGGTTACCACGTTGGGCATTCAATTCCGCTGGTTCATCAAAAAGGAAATCCTCAAGGTCCCGCTGTTCGGGTACGGGTTATACGCCTCACGGAACATATTCATCGACCGCTCCGATACCGCCAGGGCAATCGAGAGCATCAATAAGGGCATCGACCGGCTGCCCACGGGGGCAAGCGTCATGGTCTTTGCCGAAGGGACCAGGTCATCGGACGGCCGGATTCAGGAATTCAAAAAGGGGGGGTTCATGGCGGCCATCGTGCGGCAGCTTCCCATTCTGCCGGTTACCGTCAATGGGAGTCGGCGCGTCCTGCCCAAGGGGAGCCTGGTGGTGAAGCCGGGACGGATCCAGGTCGTGGTCGGGGCGCCCATCGATACCACCGGCTATACCGCCGATACGGTCCAGGAGCTTATGGAAAAAACGCGCCAGGCAATCATGGCGAATTTCGATCCCGGGTACAGGGGATAGGCGGACTAACATGGCGAACGTGGGGACAAAGGATAAAGATTTGCCCCCTAGGCTCCCTCGCGAATAGACGATCATAAACGGAAGGAAGATTATGAAAATGGATGAAAATGATAGACAAAAGTATATAAAGTACTTCCAAGAAGTTGAAGGAGATGATTTTCCTCAGGTAATAAAGCTACAAATCCAAAAAGTTGTTAAAGAAACAGCAAAGCTAATTGGTCTGCTTGAAGGAGGTTCCCAAATGGCTGGCATCGATTCTCCAGAGTATACATTGATAAGGGAATTTGGGACAACATTCTTGAATGAACTTGTGCGTACAGCTAGAAGATTAGATGTCCAGCTCCAATGATTTGGGACGGAATCGGGGGCAGGGATTGACAATTGTGCCGATTCGTAATAACATATTCGTTTAATACGTAACGTCAAGGCCTTGAGGGGGTCAAGAGGCATGGCGCAAAGGGATGGAGACAAAAACCAGACTGGACAATCCAAGGGGCTCTCTCTGCCCCTATTTTTATTTTGCGAAGATAGTAATTTGTTTCAGGGGTTTTGTCCTGAGTCAAAACCTGACCCACGATTGTTTACTAAGGTTTGTCAGCAACGTACTGTGAGTCAGAACGATGTCAAGAAAGATCACTCGCGAAACTAAACTGAGGCTTTTCAATAAGGCAGGAGGAAGGTGCTCTCTCTGTGGAGATAAGCTAACCTTCCAGGGTGAACGGGCTCATATCAGTCCATATTCCGCAAAAGGCCCTCGGTCGGATAACAAAACAGTTTTCTATCCGCTTTATGAGACCGGAAGAAACGATTATGAGAATCTAATCTTGGTCTGCGCAACAGACCACAGATCAATAGATGCCCAGTCGAGCATATGGACCGTGCCGAGACTGTGCAGGCTGAAGTCTATACATGAGACGTATGTCTCCATCAGAGAAAAAACCCCAGCCACTGCAACCACATGCACTCGTTACCATTTTGAGAAACTGGTATATGCCATCCGCGATCCAGCCAAGCTAACTCTTGACAATCTATTGGATATCTATCTTGCAATCACTGACAACGGTCTGAAAGAGCATGAATTTGAGTTGGCCGCTTGCGGACTTATTTCCTTGACCGCCTTGCTGTTTCCTATCACCTATCCGACTGGCAAGAGCACGGCAATCGCGTGTGGTAATAGAGTTCTTGGAATGTGCGAGTTGCGCCTACTCCAGAACGACTCTGTGACCTATGAGCTAGCTGCAAGATGGAATTTGATCAGGGCTGAACTTCACCAAGTTGGTGATTCTCTTACGAATAGACCCAACCTAGTTCCAGTGCTCGGTCACATAAGGAAAAACGGTGAAATACAGTACTCACATTTGAAAAATCCCATCCCTCTTAGATACCCGACGGTGGTGGCTGCTGCAAGTCAAGACATTCTTGGTCCTGACGTCCCAGCCATAACCCCCGTACGAAAGCTTCTGTTTTCACCGCGATTCCTCGGATTGATTAGCTTTCACAACACTGAGTACTCTCAGGCAGAACAATACTTCAACGAAGCAGACAAACATCTTGCAGATGCACCAGACACACCGGCGCTTCGTGCAGCTGCACATCTGATGAGAGGTGAACGTAAACCAGCGGCCAAGTTACTTGATCGACTTGCGCGGATGAGAGTACATAGTACCGAGCCCCGGCATCGAGCTTCATGGGAAGCAAATGTTATCATTCTCGAGGACTGGGTTGCTCAGAAAAATAAAACCGACATTTGCCTCGAAGCTCTTTCGAGAAGGGCATTCGCTGGCACTTCCCTCGATATGTGGCTCGAACATTCTAATCTGTTGATTACTCCAATCTATGAACCAGTGAGAAGAAAACTAGGCAGCTTTGACAAACTTATCAATGAAATTGACCTAGTTAGTGAAAAACTGCGTTCCTTTGACAAGTAGCGATAAGCCTGGAGACTCAACTTTGGCACCACGTCCAACCTGTTGTCACATGCCGCCACTAGAAGCGAGATCAGGGGCAGGCCTTGGCTGAGGAGAAGAAAACCTGGGATTGACAATTGTGTCAATTCGCGATACTATGTTTGGTTGATACGTAACGTCAAGGCCTTAAGGGGGGTCAAGAGGCATGGCGCAATGGGGTGGAAAGAAAAACCAAATCCAACAATCCAAGGGGCTTACTTTGCCCCTTTTTGTTTGGTGAACATTAGGCAACATGAGAAGAGTCTAGCGGAAGGTAATGTTAACTTTCAAGGCCTGACCCTATAGGGTTTCGAAGGACTGAAGTGTTCAAGAGGTTTTTCAATAGTCTGCAAGGCAACGTTGGATCGTCCGATCCCAATGCGCTACTGAAGCTAGCGACCACCCTTAAGCAAGAAGGCAATCTCGATGCGGCGATTCAGACGCTTCGACAGGCCTACGCACAAATAGCAAAAGGGCAGATGACCTACGGTGTTGATCCTTTCCTGCGTTTACCGCTCTACTTGCAGGAAGCTCACAGGAATAATGAGGCGTGGGCGGAGTTCAATAGGTTGCTAGTTGAGGGCTATCCCAATCAACTGCGGGACCAAGGCGTGCGGTCAATGGAACACTCAAAAATCTACGACAAGATGAGACTCTTTCTTCAACGCGACGGGAAGAACGATCAGGCGATCGTGTTCGGTGCACTATCAATGCTGGCCTGGGCGAAAGGGCTTAACTTGCAGAAGCGCGGTGATGAGTATAAAAAGTTTACTTCTCAGGAGAGCGTAGAGGCAAACCTTAAGCCCCTCCTCAAAAAGGCAGGGTTGGCGGCGTACTCAGGGCAGTTCGTAGAACTCATGCTTAGTGAACTGGAAGCCCGTTCGAGTATTGACCTCGCAGGCGCAATCAAGCGCATAGGTGAATTGGTTGCTCAGTTGCGTTCTACACAATGACACTAATAACAAATCTAAGTGTGGAGGTCAAATCGG
>Ga0315555_1001753_pt1 | contig 15587 bp, 13 predicted proteins | sample SalMarSW160380MG_FD_202113 | JGI IMG/M metagenome (GOLD analysis project Ga0315555, IMG submission 202113) | Salt marsh sediment microbial communities from the Plum Island Ecosystem LTER, Massachusetts, United States - Salt Marsh Sediment SW1603-80 ... | reverse complement strand
TAGGGTAAATTATAAGAATAGAGGCGGTTTATGATTAGCAAAGTTGACATAAAAACACATTCAAGAGTGGAATTCCAGGATATCACCCGGACCGTTAGAGAGATAGTCGGCGAGAGCGGCGTAGCTAGCGGTATCTGCTATATATTCGTGCCGCATACCACCGCCGGCGTTACGGTGAATGAGCACGCCGACCCCAGCGTCGTCGAAGATATTATTGAGCAGCTTGATAAAATGGTGCCTCAGCATGGCAACTATCGTCATCTGGAAGGTAACTCACCGGCGCACATAAAGGCCAGCCTGATGGGTGACTCCGAAGTGCTGTTCATTGAGGATGGAAAGATAGTCTTGGGGACATGGCAGGGTATCTTCTTCTGCGAGTTCGACGGCCCCAGGAACCGGCACCTGTTGTTGAAGATTGTCGCAGAAGGGTAGAAAGGTTGGAGGGTCATTGATTTGCCATCGATACTATGTTATTCTTGGGGTGATTTTAAACTCTAACTGCAACGCATTCTGAGTTTTATAAGGAGGTGGCGATGTCAACGGCTTTAAAAGTGGTGCTGATTGTTTACGGGGCGGTATTACTTCTGATGGGGCTGGTTGGTATCATTCTACCCGAACAGGTAAGCGAGATGTTCGGAGTAGAAGAAGTCAATGACAATATAATATACCTGGCGATGGCAGTCAGCGTTTTTTCCCTTGCTGCCGGTATCTGGATCCTCGTAGCCGCGCAGGACATGCTGCGGAATGTAATCTGGGTAAAGTTTGCTATAACCATGGCCGGTTTTTCGGCGGTTTTACTAGCGTATTCATCCATAAAGGGCTATGTAGAATTCATACAGATCTTACCAGCCATTATCCTTTGGATTATCTTCATCGTGCTCTTCCTTGTATTTTACCCCTGGAGGGAGGCACGTGCTAGCGAGTAAGAGTTTGGTATCTAGCGGAAGACCATCCGGTGGGCCACCACGGTGAGCAGGCTGTAAAAGAAAGCAAGCAAGTCTCTTGCCATTTTCATTGCCTCTTGTTAGCTTCTGCTAGAAATCCTGTCCCGGCAGCGATATGCGGTAAAGTCCGCAGTAGCGGCAACGGCAGTACTGCTGGTGTACATGGTACAGCCCCTTCATTCCACACTGAGGGCAGTAGCTGTACTTCTGCACCCGATTCTTCTTTACCGGTTTGACGATGGTATTCTTTGCCATGGTTTACCTGTTGCCAATCGGCTGATTTGGAGTTTAGTAGGCCACCCTAACACTCCTATCACAAATGACGTTAAGAACGTCACAGATAAATCACAAATGAGAAACGTCACAAACGAATATGGCAGGTGTGAGTATGGATATATTCTCACTGGCGGTGCTATAATTGGGGACAAATGACCGTAGTAGTTACCGGCGCTGCTGGGCATATAGGAGCCAACTTGGTACGCGCCTTAATTAATAACGGTTATCCCACGCGCTCCATGGTTCACGTGAACTGCCATGCCATTGATGGTCTGGATACCGAGGTAGTCCGGTGTGATATCCGCGACCAGGAGTCGCTGTACCATACGTTTAGCGGTGCTGATGTTGTCTATCACCTGGCTGCCTGTATCTCACTATCCATGCGTGACTGGCCCCTGATTGAAACAGTCAACGTAACCGGCACCCGAAACGTGGTCGAGGCATGCCTCCGGGCTGGCGTAGGCCGTCTTGTCCACTTCAGCACGGTTCATGCCTTGCAGCAGGAACCAGTGTCCACTCCGGTTGATGAATCACGACCCCTTGCTGATTCGCAGCATTATCCGCCGTATGACCGCTCCAAGGCTGCCGCTGAAAAAGAAGTGCGGCGGGGTATAGAAAAAGGACTGGATGCCATTATCATTAATCCTACAGCCATTATTGGTCCGTATGACTTCCAGCCATCGTATTTCGGCGAAGCCCTGCTAAGCTTGGCACGCTGCAAGCTGCCGGCATTGGTTGTGGGTGGGTTCGACTGGGTAGATGTCCGCGACGTGGTTGAAGGCGCTATGGTTGCCGAGAAACAGGCGCTGGCTGGCGCTCGGTACATCCTTTCCGGACACTGGGTATCAATGTGTGATATCGCTGCTATGGTGGCTGAAATCACCGGGATGCCGTCACCCAGATTCGTCCTTCCCCTGTGGATGGCCCGTCTCGGTGCCCCTGTTATTACAGCTTTCAGCCGCCTTAACGGGAAGCGCCCGCTCTACACTACTGTCTCCCTGCGGGCGCTGAGAAGCAATCGACACATAAGTCATGCCAGAGCCACTAGCGAGCTTGGCTACCAGCCGCGCCCATTCCGCGAGACATTGGTTGATACCCTACGCTGGTTTGAAGATAACGGCCAGCTAGCTATACCAAGGAAAAGGGATATCGAGGAGTCCATGTGAGTGAAAAAGCGATTTTTAACGGTATAATTATAGGCTGGTTCGTGCTGGCCGTGGTCGTGTTTGTGGCACTGTTTTTTGTGGCTGCCCCATATGGTCGGCACCTGCGCAGCGGGTGGGGTTACACGGTCGGTAACAAAACAGGCTGGGTAATCATGGAGGCGCCCGCCCCGATTATATTTGCAGTATGTTTCCTGCTGGGTACCAACACTGGCATAGCGACTCTGGTTTTTCTTGCATTATGGGAAGCTCATTACCTGCACCGGGCTTTCATCTACCCCTTTGGCTTGCGTGGTACAGCCAAACGAATGACTGTCGTGGTCATGGCTTTCGGTCTTGTTTTTAATATGATGAACGGCTATCTCAATGGCCGCTATATATTTACCTTTTCTGGAGGCTATTCAAGCGGGTGGCTGGCCGACCCCCGGTTTATCGCCGGGGTAGCTCTCTTTGTTATCGGGTTTGTCATTAACAGGCAGTCTGACTTGGTATTGCGTAGTTTAAGAAAACCCGGCGAGTCCGGCTACAAAATATCGTATAGTCGTTTTTACCGCTGGGTATCCTGCCCCAATTATCTCAGTGAGGTCATCATTTGGATTGGCTGGGCCGTGGCTACCTGGTCTCTGACCGGGCTAGCCTTTGCTTTTTGGACGATAGCCAACCTTGTGCCGCGGGCAAAAGCCCACCATACCTGGTATCAAAATAGCTTCCCTGATTACCCGCCGGAGCGTAAAGCTTTGGTGCCGGGAATATGGTAGGCCTACGGCTCCCTGCCCCTTGATATCTCGTATTCTTGGCGCCGTGCCTCGAAACGTGCCGGTGGAATGCCGCACATGCTCCCCCATACCGCTCCCCATTCGTGGTAGTCCTCGTTGTCCCAGGCATCGTCCATTATCCTCCTGACACCTTCCGAGTACTCCTTCATCTGTGGGGCCAGGGTGGTGAACATCTTTTCGGCACCCTCATGGGTCGGTCTGGCGCCGTTCTGCTGAATTATTTCCCAGACAGCCTGGTGGTGGTCAAGTATCGGGCAGGGGCGCAGTGTGTTGTATGAGAAAGGAATGCTTTCCTTGATGCTGTTAAAAAACGGTGAGGCCAGCGCTTCGGCCAGACTGCACTCGTTAATGTTGTGTGTGGCAAAGTGGTTAAAGATGCAGGGCTCAACGTCGCCTTTGTGATTGACGTGGAAGTATTCTCGGCCGCCAGAGATACAGCCGCAGGCCAGCGGTCCATCGTTCCAGAAGTCTATGGGCAGTATTGGCTTGGTCTGACGGTACTTTCTGATGGCAATCCGGAGCTGGTTACGCTGTTCTGGCGTTGTCATTAAGTCTGTGTCCGGGTCGCGCCCTACCGGCATATAGAGAAACAGCCAGCCGTAGAGAGCCCCTTTCTCGATAAGTAGATCAATCCATTCTTCGGAACAGATAACATCAACATTATGCCGTGTTATCAGACTTGAGAAGCCGAAGCAGCAGCCCGCCTCGCGCAGGTTGTCCATAGCCTGCATTGCTTGGTCAAAGGCACCGGGGACACGGGAGGCATCAGTGTATTCGCCCGGGCCATTAACGCTAATCTGGGGTGCGATGGTGCCTATTTCTACCAACTGCTTGGCCATAGCCTTATCAATAAAGGTGGCATTGGTATATGCCTGGAAAAAGGAGTTTTTGTGCTTGCGGATGATATCCAGAATACCTGGATAGATAAAAGGCTCACCGCCCACGAGAACGAAGAAGTTTGTCCCCAGGTCTTCAGCTTCGCTGATTATACGGTCAAGTACCTCCGGCGGCATGTCGTCCTTACGCTCGTAGCTTGCGGCGTAGCAGCCTTCGCAGGAGAAGTTACACCTCATCGTCGGTGATAATATCATTACATGTGGCGAGGTTATTCCATGCTGTTGCAGGCATCGTTCATTTATTTCGGGGTCGCGGAAAAACAGGCTTACTATCATGCGTGCTATGTAGCGTCGGCGTACATTTGGATGAGTATTCTGGAGTATTTTTCCCAGCCATTCGCGCCCAGGGTTGCCTTCGCTGAGCCAGTTGTGAACCCATTCCTGAGTTATGGCCCGCTTGGGGTCGCTGCCGATAAAATGGTCGATTGCCTTAATGACGTACTTGGCATTCTTTTCTGGATTGTTACCCAGAAGTCCTAAAGCTCTACCCAGCACCCTCTCCTCCAGTTGTCGTTTGGTCCTGCTTACAGTTCTACTGACTATCTGTACTGCCATTTCTGTCCCTCCATAACTCTTCTAAGTGAGCACTTCTGCGGAAAATATCTAAATACATAGATTTTCTGGGTATAGTAATACACTTGGCACTCATTTGTCAAGATTTTTTCTGGTCGAATTCACATGAAAAATTTGTCATCAGCATATTTATGTTGCACTGTACAGACTATGTTACCTGAAGTTTCGTATATTCCATTCTGCTGGCCTTGATGGTAGTTATAAGAATGTTGATCACTTTGTGTTGGAGGACAGCAAAGCTCAGTCATCTCCCACAGTAAAAGCGATAGCCATGGCTCTCGGACCACCGTGCACGCCAGTAGCGCCGCCCAGCCGGGCATTGTATATTGGCCGCTGGGGAAATGCTGACGCCATGCGGTCGGCGATACTCTGAGCCCATTCCGATTTCTTGGCATGGAGTATAGCCACTTCTTCAACGGATTGAAATTCAGTGACGCATTGCTCCAGTTTTTCCAGAGCTCTGGATTCGCGGAAATACATACCCCGGCCGCGCACCCTGCCGGCTTCATAAATCTCGCCGACAAGCTTAAAGCGAAGCAGTGTCCCCAACTTTCCCAGGAAGAGGTGTGCACCGGGCAATGTCAGTCTCCTGCCACCGAGCAGATAGTTAATATCGGCAATCATGCCAACGATGTGGGTGCGTAATATAGTCCTGTTCACGGTTTGCTTTACCTTTTCAAGACCGGCTCCTGCCTTCGCTTCCCTGGCGGCGGCCATGGCCACAAGTCCGCATCCCATAGAAACCGATTTAGAATCAATCACCTCAACCTTGCATCCCGCTGGCACGTAGTCTTTCGCTACCATAGCTGCATTGATGGCGCTGCTGTATCGGAGGGAAAGATGGATGGAGAGAATGTTGTCCGCCTGGGCGGCAAGCCGGTTATATACTTCGGAAAAATCGCCGGGCGATGGAGTGGAGGTTTGGGGCAGGAAGCGGCTGTGGGTTTGCCTGTCGTAGAACTGGTCGGGACTTATATCAACCCCATCGCGGTAAACCTCATCGCCGAAACGTATGTATAAAGGGACTATCGTAATGTCCAGTTCCCGCGCTATCTCGGGCGGGATGTCTGAACTGCTGTCGGTAATTACCTTCAATACCATAATATCGGCTGCGGTAGGTCAGGTAATTATATAATAGGCTGTATTTGGCTGGCAAGAGCACCATTATTAGGTTTCTTTTGGTTTCGTTTGTTTCACTATCTTAACATCACCCCCTCCGCCCCAGGCGCCCGTTGTATTTCGCCACCAGAGCCACCCCCATCTAAATCTTTCTTCCCGCCCACCCGCCCTCGCGGCATCGTGCTCCAGATCGTTAGTCTCCCCACCCAGTCTCCCCATTTGAAAAAGGGGGATTAAGGGGGATTTAATATAGGAACACAGGAGGTGAGGTAGACAGAAAATCCTTCCTTACCAAGAGAGGAGGATCAAGGTCCTTCGGCTGAAGGGGTTCTTCGAGGGGTAGGGCAATACTATCAACCAACTGCAAATAGAGTCATTCTGATTGGACAAATTAAATACGCTTTAGACAGAAGCGCTTCTGATATACCGGGTTGGCAGTATCTTTTTTTAAGCGTATAATTGTGGTTATAAATGCCAGGGGGCAGGAGGGGAACAAAACGATATGGCATCGGATTTAAGCGAAAGAATTGACACGATGGCACAGTGGATATTTGAGTCGAAGTATCTGGTTGTGTTCACTGGCGCTGGTGTCAGTACTGAGTCGGGACTCCGCGACTTCCGAGGTCCGGACGGCTTATGGACTCGACGGGATAAGGGACTTTCCACCCCTTCCCAGGACTGGACGGCAGTAGAGCCAAACTCCGGGCACATGGCTATTGTTGAGCTTCAGAATCTGGGAAAGCTGGCCTTTCTCATTTCACAGAACGTGGACAACCTGCACCTGAAATCCGGGATTAAGCCCGAACTGCTGGCGGAACTGCACGGTAATATCACCAAAGTTTGCTGTGTAGAATGTGAATTCAAGATGGACAGGTTTGAAGACCAGAAGGAATGTCCGCTCTGTGGCGGCAAGTTGGTGTCCAGCGTGGTAAACTTCGGTCAATCGCTGCCGGTCAAGGACCTGACCGAGTCATACCAGCACTCGCAGAAATGCGACCTTTTTATCGTGGTTGGCTCGAGCCTGGTAGTGACACCGGCGGCAGATATGCCCAGGGTAGCGTTACAAGCCAGGGCGCGACTTGTCATCATCAATCAGGGTGAGACTCCCTTTGATGAGCGTACGGACCTTCGTTTTTCCGAAGCTATCAAAGATGTGCTGCCACCGGCAGTAGAGCGGTTGAAAATTCTTATGGGAAAGGCCTCCTAGTCCTCCCGCCACTCAACTACGGTGCTTGACCAGACACGGCTGACCGCTGTCTCCAGTACCGTCTGCCGCGGTTCCGGGATATCAAATAACGGCGGAAGGGCAGGTGTATCCAGTTTGCCAATATAGGCGCACTGTTTATATAGTAGTTGTATCGTCGTGCGCGCACCACCGTAAACCACATAGTCCAGAACCTTCTCATGTGGTTCCAGTTGTTCCCGGACACGCTGGCAGACGCGGGTGAGAAATGATTCTATCTGCTTATCGCGATGCCGTTCGAACCGGTGTGCTGATGAACCGCCTTTCTTGTGGCGCCCGTGGATGAGACCAGTGCCCACCTTGCTGCTGACAAATTTCTCTCCCTGGCAGACACCGACGGCGTAAGATCCCAGGCGTACGAGAACCAGGGCAATTATATAGTCGTAGCCGATCAGTGAGTGTAATTGTCTTGTGGCGGTGGAGTGGGTGAAGTGCTTCTCCGAAATAGGGAATGGAGGCAGTACCAGGTACTTATGTTCTTTACTCCAGAAAATTACAGCCCCTGTTTTAGAACTGCTCGCCAGTTTGACCAGTTGCGTTAGGACATCCTGCTGAGCAGGTATTTCTTTAAATGTATTATCGATTTCGGTGGCGGGTGAGTGGGGTGGCAGATATAGCGAGCAGGCTTCATCACCGGGACTCGTAGCCAGCATGTCGAGGAAGTCAAGGGTTTTCGTCCGGTTGAGAATTCGTCGTGTCGATATCAGCGTCAACTCCGATACTCATGTGTGGTCGTGATATCGTAATATGTCATTTGATGGCTACAGGCTGATAATCGTAGCTCCATCGCCGCCTTCATTATGACCGCCGGAGCGGAAGGACTTGACCAGCGGGTGTGAGGCGAGGAAGTCCCGCACAATATTGCGTACGGTGCCGGTGCCTATGCCGTGGATAATACGGGCTTCGTTAATACTGGACTGCACCGCGTCATTAAGGTAGCTATCCAGCACTGGCTCCACTTCGTCGGCCCTCTTTCCCCGCAGGTCAAGTGCCAGCGGGGCTGTCCGGACAGCCAGCCGAATTCTGGGTGGGGGAGTGGTTGTGTCTTCAGATGCACTTGTTTTAGCCACGCCGTCCAGGCCGAGCCTCATCTTGGTCTGGCCTGCCAGGACTTCAACCTCCTGAGTTTTTTCCAGCATTGAAAGCACCGTGGCCGTTAGTCCGGCCTCTTTGATCCAGACTGTATCGCCAATTTTCACAGGGCCGGCGTCAGCTGCCTGTATATCTTTCGCCTTTACCTGCCAGGCCTCGCTGTCCAGTTGCTGGCGTACTCCGGCCAGGGTACGCTTCGCCTGCTCTATAACGGTAGCGGACTTTTCCTTACGCAGTTCCATAGCTGCCTGCCGTATCTCTTTGTGGAGTTCTGTCGCCTCGCGTACAATCCGGTCCCGCGCCTCCTGTATGGTTTGCTGTTCCTCGGTTTTCAGGCGTTGCCGCTCTCTATCCAGTTCAGCATTGCGCCGATTTAACTCATCTCGTTCTGTGTCCGCCTCGCGTCTGAGGGCCTCTAATTTTTGCTTCTCTGCCATCAAATTAGCCAGCAGAGTCTCCAGTTCCTGGCTACCCTCTGTTAACATGCCTCTGGCATTATCGATTATTTCAGGGGGTATGCCCAGTCGGGAAGCTGTGGCCATAGCATTGCTGCCGCCGGGGATACCCACTATCAATTTATATGTTGGTGTCAGCGTGATCGGGTCGAATTCCAGCGAGGCATTCTCCAGTCCGGCAGTGGCATGGGCGAAAGCTTTAAGGTCGCTGTAATGCGTGGTAGCCACCGCCATTGTTTCCCGCGACAGGAAGTAGCTCAGGATAGCCCGGGCCAGAGCCGAACCTTCGGCAGGGTCAGTGCTCGTCCCCAGTTCGTCGAGGAGAACCAGACTGTCCCGGGTAGCGCCCCTGATGATGCGGACAACATTGCCCATATGCCAGCTAAAGCTGGAAATCGTCTGTTCGATACTCTGCTCGTCGCCTATGTCGGCGAAAACGCTGTCGAAAATCGGTACTTGACTTTTCGCCGAGGCCGGAATAGGCATACCTGCCTGTGCCATCAGGCTGAGTAATCCGAGGGTTTTCAACGTGACCGTTTTGCCGCCGGTGTTCGGCCCGGTAATCACTAGTATGGAGAAATCACGCCCGATTTCTATAGAAAACGGTACGGCTTTTGCACCGAGCAGTGGATGCCTGGCTTCTATCAGTTTTAAAGTGCAGGCTTTACGTTTACCATCTGCCTTTTTCTCTTTGGCCGGGGCGATAATGGTGGGTTCAGAGGCCTTTATGCTTCTGGCATACCTGGCTTTAGCCAGTACCAGGTCAAGCTCGGCAGTGAGTTCAATACTTCTGGTAATATCGTCACTGTGTGCTCCTACCTCGGTGCTCAGTATACCCAGGATTCTCTCAATCTCACGCCTCTCCTCTATTACCAATTCGCGCAGGGCATTACCGAGTCCTACGGTTGCCGTCGGTTCGACAAATACTGTCGCCCCTGTATTGGATAAATCGTGAACGATTCCCTTTATTTCATGGCGGCATTCAGTCTTAACGAGGATAACGTAGCGGCCTTCCCGCTCGGTTATAATGTCCTCCTGCATTATTCGGCGACCGCGGGGTGACCTGATAATAGCTTCGAGGCGTTCTAGTATCTGCCCGCGCGTTTCTCTTAACTGCTGGCGAATGTTAGCCAGGGTAGGCGATGCGGTATCAAGGACTTCACCCGTAGCGTCCAGGCAGTCGGCTATGTCTTTTTCTATCTGCCGGAGTTCAACAATGCCCCCGGCAATATCCCGGAGCAGCGGAAAATCATCTGATAAACCGCTGAAATAACGACGCAACTCATGGAAGGCCGCCAGAGTATGTTGAACTTCCAGGAGGCTTTGAGGTTCCAGAACACTTTCCAGTGCTGCCATTTTCACCGTTTCGCGGATATCTACGACACCCCCTATAGAGAAGCCTTTGTCCAGACCGAGCAACTCGCGGGCTTCGGCTGTCTGCCTGAGCAATAGGGAAATCCTTTCGTAATCACGTAGCGGTCTCAGGTCGGTGGCCAGTTCATGGCTCGCTGAAAACGACGTATACCCCGCAAGTATCTCCCTTATCCGGGGGAACTCAAGCATTCCAAGGCTCTTATCATCCATAACTCATTCTACCTGTAAGTACGGGTATATTATAACACGATATGGGAAACTCAGCGGCTGAATGGCGGCGGGGTGTATATTTATTCCGACCGGAGCGCCTCAATGGGGTTAAGGCGTGAGGCATTCCAGGCGGGATAAAACCCGAAGAACAGACCTATACCGATTGATACTGAGACAGCCAGAATAACGATATCTAGGGTAACCAGTGTCTCCATTACTCCCATGCTGTCGATGATATAAGAGATTCCCCAGCCTATGATAACCCCGATTATACCACCGGTAAATGTAAGGAGGGCTGCCTCAATCAGGAACTGACTCCATATGTCTCTTTCCCTGGCGCCAAGAGCCTTGCGGATGCCTATCTCCCTGGTCCTTTCCAGCACTGAGACGAGCATGATATTCATTACGCCGATGCCGCCCACCAGCAGGGCAATGGCGGCGATAGCGCCCAGCAGAAGAGTCATCGTTTCCGTGGTTGAAGATATCATTTCTGATATCTCCTGCGTGGACATAATGTTGAAGTCATCATCGACGCCGGGTCCAAGCCGATGTCGGTCACGGAGTAGAGCGGTGGTATCGTCAACAGTTTGTTCCCAGTTCTCATCGTCGGTAGTAGTGAGTGCTATGGTTGACACCACCTTTTCGCCCTGGGGAGTACGCGGTTGTGCCACTGCCTGCTGCATGGCGGTCAGCGGGATATAGATGGCGTCATCGGAGGACATGCCTGGCATACCTCCTCCCTCACTCTCCAGAACGCCGATAACAGTTGCGATAATACCGCCCATACGCATACGCTGGCCTACCGGGTCAGCAGTACCGAAGAGAGTTTCGGCTACATTTGAGCCGATTACAGCTACCTTGCTGCCGCGCTGATACTCCCCCTCGTAGAAGAAGGTGCCACTAGTGATTACCAAATTCTGTACTTCCCAGTACTCGGGGGTCACCCCGGTAATCGAGGAGTTCATGTTCTCACTGCCGACGACTACCTGGAGGTTGCTTGAGTAAGAGGGAGCCACCAGGGACACATTAGAGACCTGTTCAGCTATTGCCTCTGCGTCTTCCATGGTTAATGTTTGCGAGGTGCCGCCTCTAATACCGCCGAAGGTAAATGCGCCGGGGCGGATAATAATCAGGTCTGACCCCATACTTTCGATATTGGAAAGTATGCTTGCTTGAGCGCCCCTCCCTACAGACATCAGGGAAATCACGGCAGCCACACCAATGACGACTCCCAGTATGGTTAAAGAACTCCGCAGCTTGTGAGTGCTCAGTCCGAGCCAGACAGTATTAAAGAAGTTAAGCCACTTTTTCATTAGCTTTCCTCCGTAACAATCTCGCCGTCCTTTAGGTGAATTATACGCTGGCAGTGGCTAGCAATATTAGCATCATGGGTTACCACGACCAGGGTAATGCCCTGCTCGGCATGTAAATTGGTGAGGATGGAAATGACCTCCTCGCCGGATTTACTGTCCAGCTGTCCGGTAGGTTCATCTGCCAGAAACAGGGAGGGATTTTTTACTATAGCCCGGGCGATGGCAACCCTTTGTTGCTCACCCCCGGAGAGCTCGATGGGGCGATGTTTGACACGCTCGGAGAGTCCCACCTTAGCCAGTGCCTCTAGGGCACGCTGACGGTCAACGCCGCCGGTATAGGTCATGCCAAGCTCAACATTAGCCAGTGCTGTGAGTCGGGACAGTAGATTAAAGGTCTGAAAGATGAAACCGATTTTTTGGCCCCTGATACGGGCTAGTTCGCCGCTGCTGAGGTGGCTGACCTCTCTATCCTCAAGGTAGTATTTGCCCGAAGTCGGTGCGTCCAGGCATCCAAGGAGATTGAGCATGGTTGTCTTCCCTGAGCCGGAGGGACCCATAATCGCCACCAACTCACCCTGCTTGATGTTGATGTTTATCCCCTTGAGGACAGTCAGCTCTCTTTTGCCCATGGGGTAGACCTTGGTTATATCCTGCAAGCGAATCATCTGTTTCTCCCTAGCCACGCGGCGGTCCACCGAAAAACATCATCCCGCCGCGTCTTTCTTCTGTCGTCTGCGTGGTCACCGTTCCCTGCGGAACGATAATTTCCTCACCCTCGCTTAGTCCTTCAGTTATCTCGGTGAACTGGTAGTCGGTAATGCCGGTCTGTACGGCGCGTTTTTCCGTTTCGCCGGATGCCGTCACCACCTCGACATAGCTCTGCAGTCCTTGACTGGTAATAGCCGCATTGGGTGCCAGCAGCACATCAGTCCTTTCATCTAAAATTATAGTCACGGTAACGGTCAATCCCTCCCTGAGTTGGAAATCCTCCGGTATGATTGTTGGCAGCTGTCCTTGTGCCTGGCTGCCCATCCCTGTAGGGAATTCCATACCCTCAGGTGGTGTGAAACCTTCTGGCGGTGTAAACCCTTCTGGAGGACCCTGCTCGAGCATCTCCTCAACTTCTTCCCGGGTTAACCGCCCTTCGTCAATAGCCTGTTGTAACGGTGCAGGAATCTCTCCAGCGGCGATATTCGCCATCACCTGCTTCATTGCCTCTTGCCCCTCTCTCACAACTGCTTCCAATGACTCTATCTCTACCTTTACTTCGTAGTTCACCACGCCTGACTGAATGGTAGCTGTTGGTGCAATATGGGTGACCTTAGCCGGCAGGCTCATACCCTGCATGGCGTCTACCTCCACCCAGGCTTCTCCATCTAGATTCACCTGAAGAATGTCCATCTCACTGACCAGAATATAAGCTTCAAACTTTTCGGGGTCGGCGATTTGAACAGCAACTGTGCCCTTCAGCACCTCGTCACCGCCCTCCACGTTAACACTGGTAATAAAGCCGTCAAAAGGTGCCGTAATCTCCGGACTCTTGCCTTGCGCCTCTTCCAGGTCTTCCCGAGCATCGGCTAGTGCTTTCTCGGCATCCTCTAGTTTACCCTGGGTCAATTCCATCTGCAATTCCTTGAGAGCCACATCATCAGCCACTTCATCAAGGTCTTTCTGGGCTGCCGCCAGCGACATTTCGGCGGCCTGCACCTGCTTTCTTTTGATGGCTACTTCCTCGGTATCATAGCCCTGTACAAGCGCATTGTATACCTTCTCAGCTGCGGTCAGCTCCGCCTGAGCGCGAGAAATAAGAGTATCCGAAGAACCACTGTCCAGGACATACTCCAAAAAGGCCTTGGCCTTCTCCACCTCAGCCTCCGCAATTTCAAGGTCAGGCCATGTATGAGTTTCTTCGGCTACGGATAGATTGTACTGCGCCTGGTCTAGGCTTATCTGTGCGTTAAGCAGGGACAGCTCCTTGGAGGCCTGGTTGTCTTGGGCGTTTTTCAACGTTTGCTTGGCTGTTTGCAGATTAATTTTCGCCTGGATTAGGTCACGTTCCTTGGCTGTTACTAAATCCTCCAGAGCACTCAGTTCATCCTGCCATTCATCCATATCCAGCGTGACCAGCACCTGCCCTTCTTTAACGGTATCTCCCACTTCTACCAGAACCTCCGACACCGTTCCTTCCTGATAAAAGAGGTCAATAGCTAGGTCTTCAGTACGTGATAACGCCAGATTGCCGGCAGCCGTAATCTCCAGGGTCAGGTTGCCTCGCTGCACCGTTGCTACCTGATTTTCAGTTATTTCTTCATCTGGTTCGGAATTACAGCTTAACAGGGGAACAACGAGTGCACTCAGAACAAGTGTTATCAGTAGTGTCTTAAGAAATTTCATTTCCTTCACCTGTTTCTTTCTTCCCCCTTTCGCTGGTGGCTACAGGAGGATTTATTATTGCTAAGTAGTATCTCAGACAAATGTTAAAATAATCTTAAAATTACTGTATTACTTCGTAAAGGGGAGGGTAAAGGTAAATCGAGTCCCTTTCCCCCATTGGCTCTCAACATCAATCCGGCCGCCGTGAGCCTCCACCAGGCGTTTGGCGATGGTAAGCCCTAGGCCGCTACCTCCGGTAGCCCTGGTACGTGATTTATCCACACGGTAAAAACGCTCAAATATATTGGGTAGTTCCTCAGCCTTGATGCCTTCACCGGTATCGGCCACGCTGATGTTTATCTCATTATCCTGTTCCCATGCCGCTACTGTAATAGTGCCTTCCGGACTGGTGTGAGCTACGGCATTTTCCAGGAGATTATTCAGGACCTGCTTGATGCGGTGTGAGTCCATGCTGACGAGTGGGAGCCTGGCCGGCAGGTCGGCCGTTATCATTAGGCCTTTGGTAGCTGCCTTTGTCTGGGCAGCTGCTACGGCCTCTTTGATTGTACTAGAAACATCTTCCTTTTGATAGACCAGTTTTAGTTCGCCGGCATCAACCAGGCTCAGCTCCTGTAGGTCGTCAACGAGCCGCGACAGCGTGGATGCTTCTTCATCGAGGGAGCGGATGATGTCCGCATCTGGCTCGACGACGCCATCACGAATCGCTTCAAGATAGCCGCTGAGGTTAGACAGAGGAGTCCTCAGTTCATGAGCGACGTCGGCTACCATGTTTCGCCGTAGCTGCTCCATATGCTCCAGGTCATTGGCCATGGAGTTGAAGGATTTTGCGAGCTCGCCTACTTCACCTTTGTCCTCAAAATTCACTCTCTGGGAAAAGTCGCCTTTCCCCAGTTGTCTGGCAGCATGGGTAAGGGCTTTGACCGGGGCCAGGATGCGCCGTGATAAAATAAACGTAAGTAACAGGGCAATGGCCACTGCCAGCAGACCTCCCCAAATGAAGAAGCGCCCTGTCGTATTATAAGCTATTTGTAATGAAGCGCGGTTTATCTCAGACGATTCGATAGGGTCAATGTGAAGTATACCAATAGTCTGTGTTTCCCAGGGTGGAGACATAGGTAACCCCGGTATGTCCGCCGAATATGACGTGCCTAGGAGTTCCTCCTGGGAATCAGCGACCACCGTGCCATTAGTATCCGTGAGTATGATTCGGCGTCCGTAGATATTACCCCACTGGACTATGAAGGGCTGAATACCTTCCCAGTTTCTCTGGTGGAGGTAATAAGCGGATAGCTCAGCTTCGACTCTTCTGGTCTGCATCGTCTCAGTACGGTCGACAAAACGGTTAATCTCAATACGGGTGGTCCGATGAGCAAAGAAGAATGCGGAGCCGATGACAACGATTATCACAAAGGCGAAGGCGGCCAGAAGGCGGAAGTTCAGACTATGTATCACCGGCAACCTCCAGAAGCTTGTAGCCGGCGCCGTACACTGTCTTTATATACTGGGGGTGGCGGGGGTCGGGTTCTAGCTTACGGCGGAGTTTGAGGATGTGGACATCGATGGTACGGTCAAAACCATCGAAATCGTAGCCAAGGGCCTTTTCTATGATTTGTGCCCGACTGAAAACCCTGCCCGGTTCTTTAATGAGAGTCCCAAGAAGCTTGAATTCAACCGGGGTCAAATTCAATGGCTTGCCGTTAAGAAACGCCTCGTGTTTGAGATAGTCTACAGTAAGTGCGCCATGCACAATCTTTTCCGG
>Ga0315555_1001752_pt1 | contig 15587 bp, 15 predicted proteins | sample SalMarSW160380MG_FD_202113 | JGI IMG/M metagenome (GOLD analysis project Ga0315555, IMG submission 202113) | Salt marsh sediment microbial communities from the Plum Island Ecosystem LTER, Massachusetts, United States - Salt Marsh Sediment SW1603-80 ... | reverse complement strand
CAATATCAATTGCTGCAACGAAAAGATTAGCCATTCTATCTAAAAGTTTGATATTTCCAGTAACATCGCCAACATAACTCATCATTATATGTAATGGAGTTGTTCTAGAGCGTAAATTGGGGGTGAACCTGTTCAATTTGTTGATGAAATCCCATTCTGTTTCTTCAATAGTCGAATTGTAAAAGTCTTCTATTTCTTTGATATATGTATCAAAAATGACCGGATTGTATAAACTTAAGGTATGAAGAATAAAATAATGCTCATAAGTTGTATCAACTGTTTCAGCTGTTTCTACTATAGCATTCAGACTTTCTAAAGATTTTCTGAGTTTGAAGGCTTTCTTACCTTCTTCTCTTTGAACTATCCATTCTGTATCTTCATTGTAACTAAGTTTGTAAAATAGCTCAACTACACAAGCTGTTTCATAAACAGGACTAAGGTCACCCCAAAGACCATCTTCGTTTACTCTTTTCTTTAAAGCATTAATACCTTTATTGATAGTTTTATCAAGATTTAAATCAGATAATCGCTTACTTTTCAAATCCTTTTCTAAAAGTGAAAACTGATATTCTAAACCAAAAGAATCAGATCTATCTGCTCTAGGAATTGAAAATAGAAAATATGCTATTTCTATTATATTGAGAAGGAAGAAAAGAACTATTAATGCGATTGTTTGAGGATGGATTTTTCCATCTACTGTTGTGTATAATCCTGGAATAGCTGCATAGAGTACTATAACAATTAATGATAAGATTCCCATAATTGCAAGAACTTTGTTTGAATTTTCACCGAAAATATCCATTCGATAATGATTCTCGATGTAACTCAAGATAAGAACTATCTCAAAAAACAAACCAATTGGAAAGAAAATGTACTTTCCAGTTGAACCTATTGGTGCAATTGAAATTGCAAATATGTATACCAGTGTGATGGCAAAAATAGTGATACTAAAAACAATAGTCTCTACTAGTCTTCTGAACCCAATTTGCTGACCAAACTTTAGAACCCTCGAATATATTTTGTAAGTCTCTTGAGTCATCAAGATAAAATAAATGGTACATTATTCTTAAATCTTCTCTCAATAACAGTTAGAGATAAACTTAGGTGAAATTTATGCTAAGACGATTGCTAAGATAATAATTATGATTGCAATAGCTGTAATTCCACCCATTATCCATGCCCATTCTTTGAAAATATTTCCAGCTTCTTCTGGTTTTTCTCTCTTCTTCATACGTAGAGCAGCTGCAACCCCTCCAACTGCAAGAGGATATAGGAGGAACACAATATTGACAGCATTAAATCTTGCACTCAGAAATACTGAAACTAGTGAAATTAAGAAAATTACTACACCAACGATGGAAATTAAATCTAGTATCTTATCTCCGAAATCTATTTTACCATATTCTTCCTTTACTGAAGAAATAGTCTTTCCGATATTTTCTCTGATACTCATGGGTATTCACTTTTTTGTATCTCTCGATTTAAAGACAGACAATCTATTTATAAAGAATTTTGTCATGTAGTAGGCTACTCGACATTCTCAATTTTTACTCCAGCTGATGTTTTCAGGTTTTCAAACGTTTTCAGGTTTTTTGTAACTGAACCTATAACTGCCATCTTTGAATCGAAGTTTTGATCAGCTAATAGTATAATAATTGCTTTAGCTTGTGAATCATAAGCAATTTCACCTTTTTTACCAAATTCTCGGGGTTTTTCGATGGCATAAAGAACTTCTGTAGGAATAACAAACATATCTCCTCGCTTTAAACCTCGAGAAGTAATAGGTAAACTTCTGTTGATTATCTCGGTGAGATGCGGACCTTTGATTCTGACTAATTCTCCTTCTACATCCTCCATTCCTGGAATGGTGAACTTGATTTTATAAACGTCTCCAATCATAATAAAATCCGTGATTCTTCACCCATATTTATATTGTTCTGTATGTTATCTTTTTGAAACAGAATCTATATTAGAGAAGAGGTGAAATGTATATTAGTTTCTACTAAATTTGTAGGAGAGTAGCTTATGAGTCGCTATATCACACCCAAAGTAGACGTAAAAGAGCTTCTATTGGTTTCTGAAGAAGAATCAGATATAAAATGTGGAAAATGCAACAAACCGATGATGTTCACTATTTATTATAAAGATAAAGAATCATATGATTTTCTTGTATGTAAAGACTGCGAAATTTACATGCAAAGAGTAATTGTTGAAGACGATTTCTAGAATAATATAGTATTTTTCATCTATCGAAAGTAAACTTAAAAAAGACTATAGGGATTTTAATAAAAATAGCTCCATCGTCTAGTGGCCAAGGATACAGTGATGTTCTCACTGTGACGGATGTTCGAATCATCCTGGAGCTACCAATTTTCTTTTCTTTTATAGTATAATTTCTCTCTTTCTTTCAAACACTACTCGTGCGATATCTTTATTAATTCTTATTAGAATTAAAAATTACACAAAATGGAGGTGTCATAGACAAAATGAATGCAAGAAGAAATATCACTATAGAACCATTTGTTTGCATCCTAAGACATACTATGACATCTCAGGAAAGGTTCTAACCTTCTCCCTTTTGCAACTTTTTTACCTAAGAAATCTCTACAGCAAATGATTCTCTTTTTGTCTTGACTCTCTATGTGGATGTGATATTAAAGTGCTAAACAAAGAATATTTAGAAAGAAGAGATGGAGCTGGTGTTGAGGAGATCTCTACATCAGAATCTATAGCTGAGGCTATAGAAAACGGTTTAATAGCTGAAGCTCGTCAGATAATAGGACAAGGTAAAGAAGCATTTGTTTGTTGGGGTACAGACAATCAAAATCGCATGGTTGCTGTTAAAACATACAAACTTTTCAAAACCACACATAGAGATGTCATTCACGGTACTTACCGAACTAATCCCTATGTGATTGTTTCCCAATTTGCTAAACTTGAATATTATAAAAACCTCGACTTATTTCAAGCTAAACTTCCCGTTCCTGAACCTTACAAATATGCTGGTTTCAGTTATTCTATGCAACTGATAGGTGATGAAGAAGGTCCTGCACCTTTATTAAGAGATGTAAGTAAGAGCTTTTTTGATGATCCTGCAGATATCCTAGAAGAGTGTATCGATATCTTATATGATATGTTCCAAGCTCATTTTGTTCATGGAGATTTTAGTGAACATAATCTGCTATGGTATGATGAAAAAATACATGTTATCGATTTTCTTCAGACCAAGCACTTTGCGTTGAAAGATGCTGTTCCTTATGGTTCATCGTTAATTCCACTATCTAGAGCATATAGGATTTTGAAAAAAGATCTCAACTCTCTTCTCCCTTTCTTCAAGAGGCTATTCAGAATTGAAGTCAACTATGATGAAGTTCTGGAGTATATTTTAGGAGATATAAAAAATAAAATTGATAGAGAACTCGAGCTTAGTTTAGAAACAAGTTCGTAAATTCTCTCTTTTTTATTTTAATTCTTTTATTCCTTTAAGAGTGCTTAAACCATAACTATCATCTTGTTCTGTGAATATTGCTTCTATACGTTCTATTTCGTTTGTAGTTTTTTCTTTCGAAACAATCCTTGTTTTAATCTGAAACTTTAATTTCATCATATCTGCCCATGCAGCTAAACCCTCGTCTTTTGGTTCTTGTAATGCTATTTTTACCGTCTCTTCAAGTGTTTTAATCGAATCATCTGTGTTTCCTTTAAGAAATTCACCTAGTCCAACCATCCACATTGACCAAAGCATGGAGGTTTTTTCACCTATTGCTTTTCTTAATTCCAGATCTTTAACAGCTGCTTGATATCCAGGTTCAATGAATTTTTTATCTACACCATCATCCATGTTAGGGAAACAAAAAGAAGCAACATTATGATTAAGTTTACCTGCAGTAAGCTTATCTCCTTTATCTAAAGCATATTTGATTGCTAGATCAGAATAAGCGAAAATTTCATCCATTGTTGAAATTTGCTTTCCAATGGGAGGCCAGCCTCCTCCAAGTTCTTTAATTTGAATTTGAACGCTAACAATTGTTTTGAGTGTTTCAGTTTCATCATCAAAAAGATTGCTGATAAAAGGAATGATTTCTTCTGATTTATTATTTTTATAACATTCAAGGAATTTTTTTGCAATTTCTTTAGGTTCCATTTTTATCAATAAAAGAATCGAAATTCAGTTTATAATAGTTTAAGTAAGGACAAATTTCTAACCTAAAGCGAAATAATAGATTAAGAACAAGATGTTGCCTAGAAAAAGATTTAGAATATATCCAAACAACAGAAACACAACACCAGGAGGTAAAACTTTCACCCATATTTGCTTTCTTCCTGTTTCTTTTATGTTCTCCTCTACTTCTTTCTTAAATTCCTCCTCTTCTTCAACTTCAGTTACTTGGATAAAATGTTTGATATTCCATTCTTTTCTCTTATTATCATAAACTTCAGAATAAACTATATCATGTCTGTTTACTGCTTTTTCAGTTTGAATCAAGTAGCCTGATATCATCATCAAAATTTTGCTAGCAAAGTTGGCATTAGTATTTTCAAAGAGTTTCTTTCCCTTTGTTTTGAGAAAAATATTATAGAAAAGTAAAGGTAGAGGATAGAATATCACCATCACAAGTAACCAGTTAAAGAAAGTATTGAAAATTGGAGGAATGAAGGTATATACACCTTGTGTTAAGAAATTCCAATTGAAAATGTAGATGGGAGTATTAAAAGATAAAGCCATGATCGCTTTTGCATCTGCCCCTCCCATAATCCCTGTATAGTAAAGTAATAATCCTAAAACAATGCCAACTCCAATATTTACTCCATACATTATTCCAACTTGTCTTGGATTTTCAGAATAAATTATTAGGAAAATAGATGTAATAGCACCAGTCGAAGCTATAACAATCCACGGTATATCAGAAATCTCTCTTTTTAATAAATCAAAAACTGAACCAAAAATTAGACAAATTACTACCGCTGCAACTTGAATATAAAACATAACATGGAATACTATTGGTGAAGGTACGACCATTTTAATACACTAATTTGGTGATTAAAGCATTATAAAAATGATTTGTGTGTGTCATTAAAAAAACTGAAATAAACTTAAAACTAATTAATCCGAGTATCGTTTTATAAGATGATAATAGATGACTGAACTAAACTTTGAACCTTTACCCACTGATTCATTACTTGAGCTTACAAAACGACTGAATTCTGCAGTTGGAGACAAAATGATTATCTTAGCTGGGAGATGTACAGCTGAATTCGATGGTAGAATAAAGTCATCCTTAGATATAGGTGATAGGTTGCTTATAATTAAAAAAGATCTTTCTATTATAATGCATGGCCCTATAGGTGTCAAACCTTTAAATTGGCAAAAGCCAAACGCTGGACCCATTAATTTCAATTCAAATCATGATTCTCTGGAGATGATAACTCGAAGAACTAAAACCAAAGAACTACTTACAATTGTATTCACAAACCTTTCTTCTGTTTCTCTATGGCATGCAACTGATGTATCAGAAATGATTATTTATGGAGATGAGAGTGATTTAGTAAAATATCTTGTTTCTTCACCTGATTTGATAGAAGAAGGATTTCAAGTTTTAAGAACAGAATATAATACAGATGTTGGTCCAGTTGATATAAGAGGTATTGGTAAATCAGGAGAAATAATTGTTGAAGTAAAAAAGAGAAATGCAACTCCAGCTGATGCATATCAATTAAAACGATATATAGAGTATTTTGAGGAAAAGGAGAAAAAAGATGTTATAGGAATGCTGGTAGCACCTGATTTCCCAGAAAAAGTGCTTCAGTATCTAAATGAAAACGATTTAGTAGCAAAGAAAATTCATTGGAAAGATGTTTTTCCAACTTTACAACGCCCAAAAAGTGCACTACTAGAAGAATTTTTTGAAGAAAAAAAAGAAAAATAGTAATTAAATTATTGAATCTGACCGCATGGCTCTTCTGGGATAATAATCCACATAATGATATAAGCCCAGAAAGTAGCTGAACCAGTAAATAAGAAACTTATTACAGTTAATGCTCTAACCAAATTCAAATCTAAATTAGTGTATTTTGCTATACCAGAACATACACCTGCAACCATCCGGTTATCTGTACAACGCACAAATTTCTGAGTTTGTTCATTAATTACCGACTGTTGAGGTTGAGCTTTAGCTTCACCTATATTTCTACCACATTTTCCACAAAACATGGCATCATCTGGATTTTCTGTTCCGCACTGTGGACATTTCATTTTTATCAAGAAATAGTTTTACTTCCACTATTTAAAATATATGCATTCAAAGGCTAAGACTAGTCTGTTATAGTTCTGCAAGAATAATTTATATATAACTATTCTATCTCAAAACATTATGACTAAAGATCCTTATATTATAATAAATCCTAGTGCTAATACTGGACGACTTGGAAAAAATTTAGATAAAGTTTTGAAACTAGTAGAACAATATATTGGAAAATTTGAATATTCTTTAACAGAAAGTCCAAGACATGAAAAAGAGCTAGCTCAGAAGGCAATAGATGAAGGTTATAAATTCTTAGTAGCGCTTGGAGGGGATGGAACTGCTACCAATATGGGAGATGTAATTATTAACCATCCTGATGTAAAACTTGGTTTGATTTCAGCTGGATCTATGTGTGATTGGCATCAATCTTATTATATCCCCTTTCATATGGAAGAAAGTCTTAAAATTCTAAAGGAAGGTCATGTTGAAAAAATCCCCGCGATGAGATGTAAAGGTGATGAAGAGACCTACTCTTTTGATATGACAGACGGTGGTTTTACAGGAAAAGCAGCTGCTGCAGCTCATTATGAAATGAAGTGGATGAAGATAGGTTCAATTAAATATGATCTTCTCGCTGTAAAATATGTTATTAAAACAAAAAATACTCCTTGTATGATAAAGATAGATGATAATGAACCTTTCAAAATAGATGCATTAACAAATTTCTTTGTGGCGTTAAGTGATGATATTTCAGGATTTCATGTGCTTCCTGGAAACACAGTATTTTGTAAAAAGAATAAGGATTTAGGTATTGCAATAGTTCATGGGAAAAAGGGATTGAGCAGAATAAGTATGTTGGTTAAAGCTATTCCTGGTAATCATATTGGAATAAAAGGTGTATGGTTTTCAAGAGGAAAGAAAATTGAAATAGAATCTTTGAGAGATCCTCTGTGTTGTGAAGCAGAAGGAGAAATCTATAATGAACACGGAATGAAAATTGAGATAGAGCGAGTAGATGATGCTATTAGCTTAATCGTTCCAAAAGAACGAGAGTATAAAATCGAGTATGATGAATCGTATTTCCACGAAAAATTTGAAGATTCTTTTAAGAAACGTAAATTTGAGAGAGTTCCAGAGTTTACTAAATAAATACCTTTATTGCTTCTTCGTTGAAAAAAGATTTAAAAGAGCAGTCACGTTATATTGACTAACCTCTATTGAATAAACGGAGAAAGACGACATGTCAGATGATAAAAAAAACGCGATCTACATTGGAAAAAAAGGAACTATGAATTACTGTTTAGTCGTTGTTACAATCTTCAATAAAGGAGAAGAGGAATGTACAATAAGAGCAAGGGGTAGAGCGATTTCTAAAGCGGTTGATGTCGCTGAAATCACTGTAAGACGATTCTTACCTGAAATAATAGAAATCTCTGATGTAATCATTGGTTCTGAAGTACTAGAAAGTGATGGTCAAGAAAAAACAGTTTCAACAATCGATATAATACTTAAACGTAAATCTTAGAATAATAGCAACTTAGTATGAATTGAGTTGAGGTTTTCTTAGTTTACTCTTTTTATATTTGAAAGTAAAAAAATCGAAAATTGTGACACTTCTACTCTTTTAATTTCATTGGAGCACCACAGCAAGAGAACTCACAGTGCTCGTCACATCCACAGGATTCAGCAGAAGTACCACATTCCTCACATTCTACGACAACTTTTAATTCTAAACCACAATCCTCGCACATATAAATTTGACCTAGTTTCATGTTATGACAATTAACCATTTTTATCAAGCTAAGGTAAATTTTCTGGAATAAAAGACTTGTGGATTGTAAAAAAATTATTAATCTTATCTGTTCTCGTTTTCGTATGAAAAATATACCTTTAGGTTCCAAAGTTGCCGTAATTACTGGTGCTTCAAGTGGAATTGGTGAGATGTTCGCTCGAGAATTAGCAGCAAAAGGATATAATTTGATTCTTGTTGCTAGAAGAAAACCAAAACTTGAGGAATTAGCAAATGAAATGAATTTAAAGTTCAAAGTAAGTACAGAGGTGATTTTAGCAGATTTATCAGAAATGACAAAAATAGAGGAACTTGTAACTTACTTTACTGAAAAGGAAGGGATAGAAGTTTTAGTAAATAATGCTGGATATGGTTTATTAGGTAATTTTGTGGATATAGAGTTGTCAAAACAACTTAAGATGATTAAAGTTCATAGTATAGCTAGCTATTGCTTTTCTAAAGCTGTTTTACCTGTAATGCTTAAGAATAATAAAGGTTTCATAATAAATGTCTCTTCTCTGAGTGGTTTGATGCCTAAATATGGGAATGTAGCCTATACTGTTTCAAAATCATTTCTTATAGTATTCTCTCAAACCTTACAAGAAGAGTTGAGAAATACCAATATCAAAATTCAAGCTCTCTGTCCGGGGATGACTGTATCTGAATTTCATAATAAAGAGAAATTACCTGACTTTGACAAATCTTCTGTTCCTAAAAATTTCTGGATGACTTCAGAAGAAGTTGTAAGAAAATCCTTGAAATCTTTAAGGAAGAGAAAAACAATTTATGTTCCTGGGTGGAAAAATCGTTTGTCTTTAAGAATCTCAAATAATTTCCTTATTGGAGCAATTATTAGATATTTTATTTCATTAAGATTTAGGAGAAACAAAGAATAAAGTGAATATTCTTTTACTTCAAATAACTTGAACCCATCTTGGTTCATACTCATTTCGTGCAAATTTGATTCTCACTAGCTGTTGAATTGATTCTGGTTCATCTTTTCTTTGAGTTTCTACAACCATATCTACTATTGTGTGAAGAGTATTTTCTGTCTTCTCATCGATAACGCCTGAATCTAACAATAAAAGAGCAGTTTGTTTTCTCTGACGAATTCTAGCTGCAAGAGTCTGAAGAAAGTTTAATACCTGCATAGGTCTGTTATATAACATCAGTATAGCTAATTGATCAAATACGATTCGCAACTTAGGAGCTTTTTTAGAAAGTTCGTCTATTGTAACTGAAAGAGTAATAAGGTCACTTGCATGTTCTAAGAAGAAAGTATTTTTTGGTTTAACTTCAGGTATGGATCTATAGGATAAAGAATCAATGAAGTGTATTTTTCCTGTATCAATATGTGTTTGTAAACCAGTAATGGAATTTTTTAACTGGTCTACATAATCCTCAGCAGATTGAGCAAATAGCACAATTAAAACAGTTTCTCCTTTTTTGATTCCATCTTCGATAAATCTAGTGGCTAGAACTTCTTTAGATGTACCTGATTCTCCAGCCATTAAGATTAATGAACTATCAACACTTTTTACTAAAATATCTATCCTTGTTTGTACAGACATTCTTTAACCTCTTATTACGAAAGTTGTTTGACAACTTCTTTGCAGAACTTCAATCCATTTTCTGTAAATTTTTCAATATTAACAGATTTTGCTGCTAGTCTAAGATAATGAGCAGTCTGGAAAGGTGTGATATCAAGTTTATCTTTATATTTGTCTTCAAGAAGGATTATAGCAGAACTTCTGTAAAACTCAGTTTCACCTTGATAATAAAGATAAGCACAACCACAACCGAGTACAGCATCAACTGTTAGATAACGTTTATCATAATCATCTACATCTTTTAAAGTCGGAATAGCTTCCATATCTTCTAAAAACATTTTTGCCATATCTCGAGCAGATTCTTTTATATCTTTTTCTTCGATTTTTATTCCTTCAAAAGGATTTTTTCCTATTAGCGCTTTACCTTGTTGTGCTACCAGTACTCTGGTCCAAGGATAATCAGTAGGTTTTCCAGCTTTAGGTATTTCTTCTTTTGTTAAAACTTCAACATCAAGTAACGAACTATACAACGGGTCTTCAAGATATGTAAGTACAACATCACTTATTCTTTCCATTGATTTTTCTAAATTCTCGTCTTCTGCTGCTTTATCTTTGAGAATTATAAGGAAATCGCAATCAGATTCACCAGCTATATGTTCCTTAGTTACAACGCTACCGACCAGTAAAAGGCTATCTACAATATCCTTTAATTTAGTTTTAACATCTTTAACAAATTCTTCAGTTAGATTCTGGTACTCGTCTCTCATAATTGTTGGCCCTCTTGGAGGACCAGGAGGACCTGTTGGTGGACCAGTAGGGGGACCGGAAGATTGATCACTCATAGTATTCACGTTTCCTAATGTTCAGTATTTTTATATCTTAATAATCCATTTGGTATGGTTTTCTTAAACTTTCCTAAAAATATCAAGGCTATTGTCAGAGTAATATTACAAATAAAATTTAATAGTAGGAGAATTATCAGTTAGTATAAACTGAATCTTCGGCTGAATCAGATGAGGAAGAAAACTAAAACGAGTGATTTTGCTAAACAAAAAGAATTGTGTCCTCATAATATGCATTACGAAATCATTGCAGAAGAACTCGATACAGATATAAAATTCGGTTTGAAACAAGAAGTAGTTGACCAACGTTTAGAAAAATATGGTCGAAATATCATCCCCAAAGTAAAAGGATCTGTTTGGGAAGTTTATATTGCTCCTTTGCTTAATTGGCTCATAAATATTTATCTTATAGTTGCTGTAATTATGGTCATTTTAGGATTAATTCAAGATATAGTTTTTCGAGGTCAATCACAAAGCAGTGTGTGGGGACAAATTGGATTTTGGATGGCTATTATTGGTGTGAACATCATTTTCACTATATTTCAACAGGTAAGAGCTCAGTTCAAATTAGATGCCTTACATAAGCTCTCTGCACCTTCTTCTACAGCTATAAGGAATGGTATTCCTGAAAATATTAGCGCAGAGTTACTCGTTCCCGGAGATTTAATCGAATTAGATCAAGGAGACAGGGTTCCAGCTGATTCTAGAATTATTTATTCAAGTAATTGTTTGGTAAATGAGAGCGCTTTAACAGGGGAATCGGTGTCTGTAGAAAAAACTAGTACTCCTCAAGAGTGTCTCGATGAAGATACTCCAATCTCTCAAAGAGTAAATATGCTCTACACAGGGACTTTTCTAGAAGCAGGAAGAGCTATCGCTATAGTTGTTAATACAAGTATTTACACCGAACTAGGTAAACTCTCTTCTGAACTACAGCAAATAGGTTCAAATGAAATCCCAATAAGATCAAAAGTAAACAGATTAGCAAAATTCCTTGGTTTAGCAGTTGTAGCTTTTATTGTAATTTCTGTAATTTACAAAATAGCTTTCCATTCAGTCACACAAACCATTTTAAAAGTAGATTTCGTTAATGATTTGATTTTAACAGTAACAACTTCCATGGCAATAATGCCAATCAGTATACCTTTGCTAACAACATTAATCCTACTAACAGGAGTGTTGGCAATGGCAAAAGATAGAGTGATAATAAGAAACCTTTCTGCAGTAGAGACATTAGGAAGAAGCTCGATTTTGTGTAGTGATAAGACAGGAACGATAACATCAAATCAAATGACTATCCAACGTATTTGGGATGTAGAAAATTTTTACGGTGTATCTGGAGTAGGATATAGTAACAAAGGAGCAATCTATCCATTAGGAGAGGAATTCCCAGAAAAATTCGAGGAATATACTTTACCTGATTCTTTGAAACCATTTGCAGAAGGGTCATCTTTAGAATACTTACTTATAGGTGGGATGTTGAATAATAACGCTCATCTTATAGTCGAAGAGGTGTTTGAGCCAAACTATCAGATATCTTGGAAAACTACAGGTGATCCAACAGATGGTGCTTTTCTGGCTTTGTTTAATAAATCAGGATTGATAGAAAAAGAAGTGAGGACAAAGTACGGTTATCTCTCAGAATTTAATTTTGATTCATTAGTAAAACGAATGAGTAAGACCTATCAGAATGAAGCAGGGTATATTTTATTCTGTAAAGGAGCAACAGAAACAGTACTCCCACTATGTGATAAGATAGGTTATCCTGAAAAATACCGAACATTAGAAGAGGAAGATAGAAAGAAAATAATGGAGTATGTAACAATTTTTGCTGCAGAAGGATATAGAGTGATATCACTAGCAGCTAAACCGATGGACAAAGAAACAACATTGACACATGATCGTGAGCAAGAAGAAAATGAGTTGATTTATAACGGATTTGTCTGTATGCTGGATCCAGCAAGATATGGGGTGAGAGATGCAGTAGAAGAATGTCTTAGAGCTGGAATAACACCAATTATGATTACAGGAGATTCACCTGTAACAGCAAAAGCTATAGCCAGAGAAGTAGGAATAATAAAAGAGAAAGAGCTAACAATAGAAGGAAATCAAATAAGTGATTTGACAGAAGAAGAATTCTTCAAAACAAGAATTTTTGCAAGAGTATCACCTCAACATAAACAAGTGATAGCAAGAAAATATCAAGATAAGGGAAAGGTTGTGTCGATGTGTGGTGATGGAGTGAATGATGCATTAGCTCTGACAATTGCAGATGTGGGTATCTGTATGGGTATTTCTGGTACAGAAGTTGCTAAACAAGCCTCTGATGTTGTTATTGCTGATGATAGTTTTACAAGCACAGTTTTAGGTATTCGAGAAGGTCGTGGTTTGTTTGACCGTATACGTGTTATGATTTTCTTCTATATAACACTCAATATTGCTGAAGCTATCATTTATTTTGCTTCTTCTTTTATCCCTGGCTTTCACCTTGTTAACGATTTTCAACGAGTGTATATTTTCTCTACAGCTCATCTTATCCCTCCATTTGCATTTATCTTCGATAGTATCGCTTCTGAGATAATGGACTACCCACCTAGAGATGATGAGGAGATTTTTAATCGAAGGTATGTTCTAGCTCTTGTAATTCTTGCTCTCTCTCTAGCTTTTTCAGCTGGTGTGATTTATCTAATAGGGTATTTTGGTATCCTTCCTGTGAATGATTTTAATCTCTTGGGTAACATAATAACAGGAGACACTGGTCCCCTCCCTCGAACTTTTGAACAAGCTAAGGCAAGAACAATGTTTGTAACTGTACTGGTTATTGCAGAGAGTCTTATTGTTCTCAGTCTAAGAAGGTTAAACAAATCAGTTTTCAAATCGTTTAAAGAAGATTGGAAGTGGCTTGTAATTATACTAGTCGCAGTCGTACCTATACTTCACCTCTTGCTAATGTATATACCCGCTCTGCAAAATCTTGTTGTAACGATTATGGGTGAAGGGTACAATCCTGGTTTGATGCCTTTGAGTATTCTGGATTGGGTGGTGGTTCTAATAGCAATAGCTATACCAATAGTAACAATGGAATTATACAAGTATTTCATCAGAAAAAGAAAGATGTATTACTAAGGAAATTTGAAGTTCATGTGTGAAGCTTTATAATAATTATTGAAAACTCTGACATGGATTTGAGCTGGTGTAGTAATGGATTCCCAAAAACAACATCGCATCACTGAACATCCTATATTGATAGAAGATGATTTTGAGTTCGTATCGTTTTCATTTAATGGTAAACAAGTATTAGGTAAAAAAGGAGAGATGCTATCTTCTGCCTTAATAGCAAATGGCATACAGATATTCGGACATCATCCTAAGGATGGAGCTCCTCAAGGTATTTTTTGTGCTAATGGTCAATGTTCTCAATGTACAGTGACTGTTGATGGTATCGCAGTAAAATCATGTATGACTCCCTTAGTTGAAGGAATGAAGGTCGAAAGCTTAGAAGGTTATCCTGGTCTTCCTGAAGATGATGAAAAGATTGAATTCCATCACATAGAAACAGTTGAAACAGATGTACTAATTATAGGTGGAGGACCTGCTGGATTACAAGCTGCCATCACCTTAGGTGAATATAATGCTAATGTTATACTAATAGATGATAAGAGTAGATTAGGTGGAAAATTACTTCTTCAGACGCACAAATTCTTTGGATCTGTTGCAGATTCATTTGCAGGTACCCGCGGTTTAGATATAGCTAAAATTCTAGAGAAAGAAGTGCGTTACATGCCAAATATTGATGTTTGGTTGAATAGTCCATGTATAGGCGTTTTTTCCGATAAACTAGTAGGTGTTTTGAAAGGTGACCAATATTTCTTGATTAAACCTAAGAAGTTGTTAGTTGCTACAGGAGCTAGAGAAAAAATGTTAGCCTTTCCAGGAAATACACTCCCTGGAGTATATGGCGCTGGAGCTTTTCAGACTCTGGTTAATAGAGATTTGGTCAAATCCAGCGAGAAAATTTTCATTATAGGAGGGGGGAATGTTGGAATTATTGCAGGTTATCACGCTATTCAAGCTGGAATAGAGGTGGTGGGATTAGTTGAAGCTCTCCCTAGTTGCGGAGGGTATAAAGTACATGAAGATAAATTGAGAAGGCTTGGAGTACCTATCTTTACACGACATACAGTAATTGCTGTTCATGGAGAAGATCATGTTAAAGCTGTTACTATCTCTGAAATAGATGAACAGTTTAAACCTATTGCTGGAACTGAACGAACTTTTGAAGTTGATACAGTCTTGATTGCTATTGGTTTGGACCCTATTAACGAATTCTATCAGAAAGCAAAGGAATTTTGTATGGATGTCTGGGCAGCAGGAGATGCTTATGAAATTGCTGAAGCTTCTTCTGCTATGTTCAGTGGAAAAATTGCTGGAATGAAAATTGCTAAATCTTTGGGATTGACTGATGACGAAGTTCCCAAAGAATGGGAGTTAAAAGCTGAAATTTTAAAGACTCATCCTGGTATTGTAATTAAAAAAGAAAAACCGATTAAAGAGGAAGGGGTGTATCCTGTTTTCCATTGTAATCAAGAAATTCCTTGTAATCCTTGCACATCTGTTTGTCCTAAAGGACTTATCGTTATACCTGAAGGTGGGCTTTTAGGTCTTCCTGAATTTCAAGATCAGAAAGATGTAGAATGTATAGGTTGTGCTCAATGTGTAGCAGTTTGTCCTGGATTAGCTGTAACCTTGGTTGATTTTCGTTCGGATTCAAAGCATCCCTTAGTTACTATTCCGACTGAGATTTTTTGTGGGAAAATAGAGGAAGGTGATGAGTTAATTGTTATTGGAGAAGAATATCAGGAAATTGGCAAATTTGCTGTAGAAAAAGTACGAATTCTCAAAAAATATCCAAACACACGGCTAGTGTCAGTTAGAATACCAAAAGAAGCAGCGTTAGATGCTATCTCTTTCAAACACCCTCAAGATCACGTGATTAAAGAGTTACAGAAGTATCATGATATTATCCCTGATAAAGCTATTATTTGCAGATGTGAACGAATAACAGCTGGAGAACTTCGAACACTTATTAGACAAGGAGTAAAAGATGCTAACGAGCTTAAGGCTATAACTAAGGTGGGTATGGGTGCTTGTGGAGCAAAAACCT
>Ga0315555_1001750_pt1 | contig 15597 bp, 20 predicted proteins | sample SalMarSW160380MG_FD_202113 | JGI IMG/M metagenome (GOLD analysis project Ga0315555, IMG submission 202113) | Salt marsh sediment microbial communities from the Plum Island Ecosystem LTER, Massachusetts, United States - Salt Marsh Sediment SW1603-80 ... | reverse complement strand
GTGCGTCCTCACAGCTCGTTGGGTTACCGGCCACCGGCACCTGAGGCTAGAATATCGGTAACTCTAACTTAAGAAGTGGTATCCTTTGCGGGGGCATGCCAGGTCTGCTGGGCGCCAAGGCGCAGATGTTCGGGGGCTCTGCCGACTGGACGAGCTTTTTCAGCCTGATGCTGGTCATGGTGAGCGTCGGGGGGCTGGTGGTATTCGGTCTTATCTTCATCTGGGTCTTTGGCCGGGAGTTCAGCGATAAAACCGTCTATGATATGCTGTCGCTGCCCACGTCCCGGATGACCATCGTTATCGCCAAAATCATCACCGCGGCGTACTGGTCGCTGGCGCTGGTCGTGATGGCATTCCTCCTCATGCTGGGCGTCGGCACGGTTCTGCAGCTTCCGGGATGGACAGCGGCGACAATATTGGACGGGATGAGGCTACTATTGGTTACCGGCTGTCTGACGGTGCTCCTGTGTATTCCTTTCGGCCTAGCGGCCAGCATCGCTCGCGGCTACTTGCCACCCGTAGGCATTATCTTCCTGGTTATGGTGCTCGACCAGATTGCCGATCGGCTCGGCTACGGCCCGTACTTCCCGTGGGATGTCCCCGCACTGTACAGCGGCGCCGCCGAGGCACTGACCGGAGCAGCACCCACACCGCTTGGTGCCACCAGCTACATATTAGTGGGGCTGGTCGGTTTCATCAGCTTATTGGCGACGGGTTTATGGTGGAAGTACGCGGACCAGACTTAGAGTTCCTCAGGTAAAACTTGATAAAGTTTCCGGTGGGATATCACAAACACTCATCTTGTGATATTTGTCTCGAATGAGAAGAGGAAGAGCTCATCTTTTTAAGTGCACGTGATCGTACCAATGCATATGCACTGTTAGTATTATGGTCTAGAACTGCTTGCTTCTTTTCAAGCAGAAGTCTAAGATATTGATAATTGGAAAAACAATTTGAGGCTGTCATCATCACATTGTTAACGAGATTAGCATCAGGTCTCGCAATACCTTTGCTAATCAAGTTGCTATTTCCTGAAGGAGGCTTAAGCCATGGATTTCTTTGACCTTATGAGTATCTCACACCGCTATATGGAGATACTAAACCCTTCAACGTCTGAAAAAATCATCAAACTTGGCAAACTACTCAAGTTGAAAAAAGGAAACCGGGTTATCGACTTCGGTTGTGGTTGTGCTGAGCCCCTCACTCTCTGGGCTGAGGAATTTGGTATTACTGGTATTGGCATAGATATATCCGAGGATTTCTGCGAACGGGCCGGGAAAAAGCTGGCCATGAGAGGTTTATCGGGCCAAATAGAAATCGTTTGCTCCCCTGCGGCGGACTACGTGTTTGAAGAAGGGGTTTTCGATGCCGCAACATGTATTGGGTCAACGTTTATTTTTGGCGGCTGCCAGCAGACAATACAAGTACTGAAGCGAGCTATCCATCAGGATGGACGCCTTGGTATCGGTGAAACCCACTGGCTTAGCAATCAGGTACATCCGGTATACGCCCAAAAACAGACAACTACCCATACAGAAACGGAACTAACTCAATTTACCCGGGATGAAGGCTTTGAACTCGAATACATCATTCGTGCCAGCTACGACGACTGGGATAGGTACATTTCGGATGGTTGGTATGGACTGATACGTTGGCTCGAAGAAAATCCCACCCACACTGACTATGAACAGGTATTCAAGCATTTTCGTACTGACCAGGATGATTATTTACAGTTCCAACGCCAATATATGGGTTGGGCCATGTACTGCCTCACTCCCATGAAATCTCATTGACAGGTAGTCATCTATGAAAATATCCTTTATTGATACTGCCTAGGCACACTTGTATATGCTACCACCCTAGAGCAGAACGTTGATCATGATGATTATGTGATGGAACTAGTTGTCACCTTTTAGTAAATTGTGCCCCTTAGGATATACCTGTCTAGTTGGCATAGTAACTCAACTCCTGGATAACTGAAATTTATTTTCAAAAACATCTTGACAGGTCTTTGTAGCCGTGATATGTTGTATATATCTAACGTTGTATATTTATAACATAGAGCGGAGGTAACGTAATGAGGGCAAGATTGATACTGATAGCTTATGCCGTTATCAGCGTGCTTGGGCTGATGATGATGCTTGCCAGGGAGAATGTCTACGTGGTGGGAGCGCTGGTGCTCGGCTTCCTGCTGCTGGGGCATCGTGAACTCTGGTCACTCGTCAGATACCGGCGGCTGCCCGTTATTGACGAGCGGGTACGGCATAATCTTACCGGTGCGATGCGGCTTACCGGCGGTTTTTTCTTTCTCGCTTCTATCGTGCTGATACTGCTGCTGAGGTTCGATGTCTTCGAGAATACGCCCACGGGACTAATTATCAGCGGGTTACTGGTAATCGTAGGCGTCGTCTATCTGATTAGCTACCACTACTATGATCGTGTCTGTCCTAACTTGGGGGAGACAGCTATGCGCTGGCTGAAAATATGCCTAATAACGGCCGGACTGGCCCTGAGCACCGTCGCATTGGCGATTGTCCTGCACAATATGGTCAGCGCCTGGTTCGGCTTCGAGGATGCTTTCTTCTTCATACTGGGGCTATTAGTGGCCCCGGCGGTATTGGCCGCCAGCCTGTTGGGAAGTCTGGCGGTATTTATCAAGGGATTGTGGGCAAGTTTCAGGGGTGTTGAGCCGGCATGAAAACGCGAATGAAGGAATACCGCGCCCGCCTCAGTTTGACCCAGGAGAAGCTGGCGGAAATCGTGGGGGTGCGCCGTGAAACCATTATTTTCCTGGAAAAAGGCAAGTACAATCCCTCTCTCAAGCTGGCACACAGCATCGCCCGGGCGCTCGAAGCCGGTATTGAGGATATTTTTGTATTTGATGATGATTAGCTTTACAGGCAAGTATGACCATGGGAGGGGAAATGAAAAAATCAAAACTTATATTTATTGTCATATTCCTTGTATCGGCACTGCTGCTTATTTCCGGTTGTGAAAAATATACCGAATCGGACGAAATCAATGGTTTGATCAAGCAAAACGACCTGTCCATAGTTATGAAAGTCGGGGGTGATGCCAACGGTTTTACCGTAGAGAGAATCTATGAAAAAGATGATGATTACTATTTGAAAATCGATGTTACGGATACCTATTCGCTTCGAGGCGAAGCCGCGATAAAACCCGGGAATAAATATAAGCTGTCTTTTACATTGAAAAACATCGATGCCGACCCGGTTATAAACTATTCATTCTGGAAAAAGCCGAAAACCTCATTAAGGTATTTTACGTTCAAAGGTGAAAACGGCAATCCCCCCACTTCGGAAACTCAGAAATCATATGATGAGTGGGTAACCTTTGAAGAAACCTTTGAAACATGTGAAGGCGAAGACTCCTTTATGCTGACCCTGCATAGCGGGGAGGGCACCTTCTATATCAAAGAGATAAATATTGAGCAGGTACAATAATAGGCCGGGTATCATTAGGGCAAGAGAAATTTCCCTTGCCTTTGAGTTAATATTCCGAATATCCCCCGTTGGGTTCCATTCGCTAAACATTGACGTGACTTATCTGGTTTATGCCCTCATTAGACAAAAAAAGTAGTTTGGTACCTGCGACGAATTGAAAAACCCGATTTTTAGTTAGCTCAAATTCGAGCGATATATAGAATAACGAGGATAATTGTGCTTGGCGACCACCGGAGTGAAACATGAAGAAAAAAGATGAAGACGCAGAAATAAAGAAAACGCAGCAGGTGGTGGAGCCGGCATCTCATGGTCCCATGGAGATATCTGACCCCGCAGTCATGTTTAACATGATAATGCCTATGATCATGATGCTCATGATGATGGCGATTATGATGCCCATGGTGAAGGGAATAGACAAAAAATGACCTTAGGGAAATAAGTGACAATCAATATCTTGCTGCCGTACAAGACATTAGCTTATGCGTGAATTACCGTTCCTCTTTTTATGATTCTTGTGAAAAGCCTTTACCCTGACGTTATTCATTCTGTCCATAGGTGAAAATCTGCGATGCTGCACTCTAACATGGGCTGATGCCAGGGTTACATAACGCTTAACCATCTCCAATGTTGTATGCCCCAGGATCTGCTGCAGGGAAAAGACATCTCCGCCATTTATGAGATATCTTGTGGCAAAGGTATGACGGAATAGATGTACATGTAGTCGCTTTATCTTGGACCTGTGTGCTAAACGTTTAGCAATCAACCTTATCGCATTATCAGAAAGTGGTTGTCCATCAAGAGTAAGAAAGACATTATCTTCCCGCATCGGTTCCGACCTGAAGTGGAAAATATATCTCTGGAGGATTTTTTGAGCCATATTGCCTATGGGTACAATGCGCTCTTTAGCTCCCTTACCCATCACCTTTAAATAACCCTCATCTACATGCGCATCTTGAAATTTGAGATTAGCTAACTCAGATAGCCTGACACCGCAGTCGAGAAAAACGATAACCATGGCCATGTCCCGGCATCCCGATGCCGTATCACTATCCAGGCAATTGAGGATAACGCCGATTTCTTCCTCCGTGAGGACATTCACAAGTGTCAAGGGTGCTTTTGGCGGCCTGAGCGAAGCCAGTATGTTCTCATCAGTGTAACCTTCTCTATGAAGCCAGCTAAAAAACGCTCTGATACCCCGGACGTAATTGTTAACGCTGATGGCACTGAGTGTGCCGCCTTTGGAGGGCGGATTCGGGTGATCATGCCATCTCTCGCGTGTCTGGAGATAGACGATGAACTCCTTTACCGTTTGCATGGTGATATCACCGAGCATAGAAGAAAGGCTCTCTTCCTCAAGGTAGTTCTGGAAGTAGTGTAATACTCTCTTATACCAATCCACGGTCCTAGGCGACTTGCCTTCACTACGATTATGGGCTTCAAAATGTCTGGCGAGCTTCTCTAGAGGTGTATTGTTCTTCTCCAACTCCTGCCACTTCCTGTTCCTGGTTCTGGTTACCATTGTATACCCCTTCCTCCGGACAGCCTAAAATACGTGACTGCCCTGCGTTTAGATTGTGAGGCTGGGGTGATGCATGAAACCCGGACCAGTTAAGGGGTCGCTGATCGGAGAAAATCCGACTCCTTAACTCGGGAAAAACCTGGGGTTTTACAGTGGAGAATTGAAGCTGGCGTCCCTGGAGGGATTCGAACCCACGACCTACTGCTTAGAAGGCAGTGGTACATCGAACTTCTTACTTTTTATCAGAATGTCTTAGTCATTCCGAAGTTCTAACATTTGATTCGGACAAGCAGTTCACACCCCTCCTTAGTTTCCCCGTCTTACTTTTATTGTTTCCCCAGTGAAAGATAATTGATGAAGTACGTATAGATTCTTTAGTGGAATATATCTGGGTAATTTGTATCTTCGGTTCTATATTCTTTAAATAAAGGGATTCCTATACTACTACCGATGACTATGGCAAGATGAACAAATAATAACGGAAAGGATAATGCTGTTCTACACAATAGCGTACAGGCATTTTGCTAACAGACGCTTGTTTTCAATTTGAGCTTAAAATATAGAGGCTTAGCTTTGGAATATGTAACAACCAAAAACAACGGATTATGTTCAACAACACCATGAAACAAGTATATATTTTAGTTCATAAGCAAGAGTTACTACAAACGATTAAGAGGCTGAAGTACTAGCCTATAGACATAGATTGTGATCTGCCGCAAATACTCTCCTCAACGTGAAACGATAAATGCCTTGACAGTTGTTCGTTAACGATAGTAAAATTTGCACTAATTATTGCACTAATGGTTTTATGTGTAATGGTATAAATAGCATTTTTGAAGCTAAATCACGGTTCTATATGATATTATGAAATAGCTTCAAATACGCATAAGGTATTAAGCAAAGTAATAATTTACACGCAGGGGGTCAGAGGTTCAAGTCCAGCCATGGCCCAGGAATGAATATTTGGAGTATATAAACGAATTTGATATTTTGCTGTAAAAACAATAAAATCAGGGTGTCGGTTGACCTAGTGTCTTGACACCCTGATTCTTTTTAAAACTCCCCGGCAGGGAAAGTCTACTAGCTTTGGTAGGCCGTACAGGTCTCGAACCTGTGACACCCTGATTAAAAGTCAGGTGCTCACTTTTAAGAGTACGACTTTTTCACTGTTAAAATAATTATACATTCTGCTAATGACCAAGTGCTATTTTTCACACCTATAAAATAATGCCGCTGATAACTCACTTCATCTTGTGATTATGCTTCCTCAAGAGTCCCATCACGCCGGATTACACAATTCTTTCCGTTTCTGCTTATCTTATCAATTGCTTGAACCCACTTTGGCGCATTGGAATCTGACTTCCGGATCAATTCAGACCAGGTTAGCTTTTTGCCATCAGTTTCTTTATTGAGGGTATTGATGGCATCCTCTAGGTGGTTGCCAGCAACCTCAGTGTAAATCTGGGTTGTGGAGACATCAGAATGACCTAACAATTCTTGGATTACTCTGATATTTACTCCCCTTTCAAGTAAACGAGTAGCGAACGAATGTCGCAAGTCATGTGGCTTCAGGTCTGGCTTACCTGCCATCTTGCCGTATTTTTTCACTAGTCGATATAGTGCCCCTTCTTTTATGCCTAAAACCAAATCGTTAGGTGATTTACCTTGGATAAATGGCTTAAGAGCAGAGGCTAACTCTTTAGTAAACGGAACAGTCCGATCCCGGTTCTCTTTTCCTCTCAACCGGAGTGCTTTGGTTCCTACATTCCTAACTTTTAATGTTGTTACTTCATTACGGCGTAGTCCAGCGTCAGTCATAAGGCGTAGGGCGGCATAATCCCTCGGCTTCTTTTGGGCTAGACTGAGGATGGTGGTAACTAATTCCGGCTCTGTATATTTGGGCGTATGGTGAGGGATTTTAAGCTGAAATTCTAATACCTCACCCCGCCAGTTGTGAAATCCTTTAAGCACGGCACGGTAAATATTTATTGATGATGGGCTATAACCCTGCTTGCGAAGATGAGCCAAGAATGTTTGGGATGCAGTTAATGAGGGCCGAACGCCTCCTAGAGCTTTTTGGTATTGAAGTAATATACCTCGGTAGCGGTAGACTGTTTTCTGGGTAACTGAGTGCTGGAATAATCCTACTTGTTCGTAGGTTGCCAGTTCACCCTCAAGCTGGCCGGAAAGTTGGTCTCCCTTGTTTGCTTTCCTCCTTGGTTTCATCTCTGGCATCTCCCCTTCAATCCCAGAAGAGTGAATTAGAATGCCCCCAATGGAATTCGAATCCATGTTGCCGGCTTGAAAGGCCGGTGTCCTAGGCCTCTAGACGATGGGGGCGTACCCGTCAAGTATAGCAGAGAGAACGTTCCGCAGGCAATACTGCATCAGGCTGTCACGCCTGACTCAGCTTGCCTGAGAGATAGTTTCATGGTAAAATATTATATAGTGGATGAGTCTGTGTGAGGTTTATTTTTATGCCAACCTATGAATATGAATGTGGGAGTTGCCGCTATCGTTTCGACTTGAGACAGGGTTTCGATGACGAGCCCGAGGCGGAATGTCCGCAGTGTAATGAAAGAGCCCGGCGTATCTTTCACCCGGCGCCGATTATATACAAGGGAAGCGGCTTCTACGTTACTGACAGCCGCAATAAAAACGAATCGCTGGTTAAAAAGGAAAAACCGGCAGCCAGTGAGAAACCGGAAACCACCAAGAGCTCTGACGGAAAGTAGTGCAATGAAGTGAAGGCATTACTTCAAAGAGTCACCGAAGCTTCGGTAAGCGTTGCCGAAGAAGTGGTGGGCAGGATAAGTAATGGCCTGGTGGTCTTTCTCGGCGTGGCTACCGGAGATACCGAAAAAGATGCGCGGTATCTGGTGCAGAAAATCATCAACCTGCGCATTTTTACTGATGAAGAGGGGAAATTCAACCTTTCGGTCCTGGATATCCGGGGCGAACTTCTTATCGTCAGTCAGTTCACCCTCCTGGCCGATGCTAAAAAAGGCAGACGCCCCAGCTTTACCGAAGCGGCGCCGCCCGACCGGGCCGAGGAGTTATTCCGCTATTTCGTGGAGCAGACAAAAGCTAGCGGATTACCTACAGCCACCGGTCGCTTCCAGCAGTATATGCAGGTGGAGATTCACAATGACGGCCCGGTAACCGTGATGCTGGACAGCCGTGACAGGCCGGGTTAAATCGCATAAAGGGAGGGTATTATGAGTATTAATGAAAAGGATAAACTGAAAACCCTATTGAGTTACTGGGTAGAACATAACGAAGAACATAGCGGGGAGTTTAAGGAATGGGCGGAGAAAGCCAGGGAAATGGGGGAAGCTGAGGTGGCCGATGAAATTATGCAGGCTGTTGAGAATATGGATAGGGTCAGCGAGATACTATCAAAGACCCTGAAAAGGCTATAGGAGGCGAAAGAAAATGTGTTTGGCTAAAGCGTATCTTGGCGGCAGCAGTGAGAACGAGCTTCTCGCCGAAGATATCACAGTACTGAAAACCGACGGCGGAAAGCTCCTTATTACCACGTTGTTCGGCGAACAAAAAGAGATTGAGGCAAATATCTCGGAAATCGACTTTAAAGCCAGTCGTATTCTTCTGGAAAAGGCTTAGGGTTAACGGATTTGTCCTAAATCAGCTTCAAGGTCTGGGATTCTATTTCCAGGCTGATATCCAGGGATTCGTATGAATGCGTAAGGGCGCCGATGGATATCATGTCCACTCCCGTCAAAGCTACCTCGCGAACGTTTTTCAGTGTTATATTACCCGAGGCTTCGAGTTTTGCCTGCCCGCCTACCATATCGACAATCTTTCTCATCTCATCCGGATTCATGTTGTCCAGCATGATGATGTCGGCACCTGTTTTTAAAGCATCGAGGGCTTCTTCTTCGCGGGTAACCTCCACCTCGATGGTTGTCCCCTCGGGCGTATTCTGCCGGGCTTTTTCGATTATCTCTCTCAAACTCATGCCCGTGGCGCGTAATGCCGCAATATGGTTGTCCTTGATGAGAACGGCATCGCCCAGGTGAAGGCGGTGGTTTTGTCCCCCGCCCGTGCGCACCGCGTATTTTTCCAGTCCACGCAGTCCGGGGGTGGTCTTGCGGGTATCGTAGATTCCGGCCCGTGTTCCGCTTATTTTGGCAACGAATTTAGCCGTCAGTGAGGCGATTCCGCTCAGTCTCTGTAAGAAATTCAATGCTACCCTCTCGGCTTTGAGGATGCTGATAACGCTGCCGCTGATTACCCCGGCAATATCCCCCGGTTTTACGGCTGCCCCGTCTTCGATGAGGATTTCTATGTCCAGTAAAGAGTCTATTTTGTAGAAGACGCGTCTCGCCACGTCGATGCCGGCAAGGATGCCCTTTTCTTTGACCATGATGAACGCCTTACCGACAAGGTCGGTCGGTAGCAACGCCTGGCTGGTAATGTCGCCCTGACCGGTATCCTCTTCAAGGGCGGCGTCGATGATTATATCGATTTGTTTATCCGTCAGCAATAGGGTACTCACCTGTTTACATCTCGCGGCGCCCTACGACGCTGTTCCGGGCAACTCTCAGCGATGCACCTGATTCTACCTTTATAACTATACTATCCTCGCTGATGCTTTCAATCGTCCCGTAAATACCGCCGGCAGTCATTACTTTATCACCCCTCTGTAATTCCTCCATCATCGCCTGGTGGTCTTTCTGGCGTTTTTGTTGCGGTCTTACCATGACGAAGTAGAACAAGGCAATAATAACCACGAAGAACGCCAGCATTACCCAGATGCTGCTGTTGTCCGTAGTGCCATCCTCATTGGCTGCGAAGGTGCATCCCCCGGTTATTGCTAAAACTGCTATGAGAAGTACTGCAATTAGTCCGATTTGTAATATCCTGTACATGATTCCTCCTGCTTGGTGTTGCTGTGTGAATTGTTTATTCGACTGTGCCCTGTAAAGACCACGGACTTGTCTTTTCAACTCTGACCTTTATTAATTGTCCTGCCCAGTCACCGTCGTTGCTGAAAAATACCAGTTTATCGGTACGGGTCCGCCCGAACCATTTGCCCCTTTTCCTCCCCTCGACCAGGATTTCTACGGTCTCTCCCCGTAGACGGGCGTTTATTTCGGTGGCTATCTCCTCCTGGAGTTTTTCGATTATATCCAGCCTTTCTTTTTTCTCGGTTAGCGGGATATTGTCCCCCAGCTCCGCCGCTGATGTTCCCGTCCGGGGAGAATAGGCAGCTATATGAACTGTATCAAACTTTACCCCTGAGAGCAAGTCAACCGTGTGTTGGAACTGGGCTTCGCTCTCGGACGGAAAGCCTACGATTACATCCGTACTCAGGGCTGCCCCGGGTATTTTCTCACGTATCCGGCTGATGAGATGAAGATATTGCTCCGCCGTATAGCCGCGGTTCATCGCCCGGAGGATTTCATCGCTGCCTGCTTGCACCGGCAGGCTTATCTGCTCGCAAACTTTATCCAGTCCGGCTATGGCTTCAATGAGCCTGTCGCTCATGTCCTTGGGGTGATTGGTCAGGAAGCGTATCCGCAATAGACCGTCAATTTTATTCAGTTCCTGTAAAAGGTCGGCTAGCTCCGGTTTTTCCGTCAGGTCGTGCCCGTAAGAGTCCACGTTCTGTCCCAGCAGCGTGACCTCTTTAACTCCCCGACCCACCAGTTCGCTCAGCTCTCCGGTTATCTCCGCTATCGTCCGACTCCTCTCACGACCGCGTCGGTAGGGGACGATGCAGTAAGAACAGTAGTTATCGCAGCCCTGCATTATCGTGACGTAAGCGGTGGGGGACGGATGACGCGGTAATGATAGTTCTCCGCTATCCTCCAGCCAGGGCGGATATTCCCCGGGCTTAAAGAAATAATCGACATGCGGATAGCGTTTTTTCAGGGCATCGATGTCGGAATCGACCAGGCAGCCGGTGAGCGCCAGTAATACGTCGGGTCGGGTTTTCTTTTGCGGGCTTAAAGCGGCTAGTTTATTAACGACGCGGTTCTCGGCGCTCTGGCGTACCACGCAGCTGTTCAGGACCACCAGGTCGGCGTCGTTGATTTGCGTTGTCGGTTCGTACCCGAGCTCTTCGAAGCGACCTGCCAGCCGCTCCGACTCAGCTTTATTCATCTGGCAGCCTATCGTCCAGATATGGTATTTAAGCATATATTCAGCTCTCACTGATAGTTATTCAGGAATGCCGTTATAGAAATTCTAACAGATTTACGGGAAGTTGGTAAGTTGGTTGGCGCAGGATGGCGGAGGGGGAGGGATTCGAACCCTCGACCCCAGTTTCCCAGGGTAAGCGCTTAGCAGGCGCCCGCACTAGACCACTATGCGACCCCTCCCCGATGTCATGCTAAAAACTGCTGGATATCAAAACTTAATCCATTATATTACAATCAGGGTGTATGCTCAATGGATAGAGAGATTACCCCCGCCCCGCCCCTACTATCTCTTTCAGGCTCTTTATACCCTCTTTTTCCATGTATCCCTCGATGCCTTCCAGCACGTCGAGGGAGGCTCGGGGATTGTTGAAAGTCGCCATGCCCACCTGTACCGCGCTGGCTCCGGCCATGATGAACTCCAGGGCGTCGTCGGCGCAGGTAATACCGCCGCAGCCGATTACCGGTACATTTACGGCTCCGGCAACCTCGTAGACCATCGCCAGGGCTACCGGCTTTAAAGCAGGACTGGAATACCCGCAGATGATATTGCCGATTTCCGGTCGCTTCTTTTCAATATCGATAGCCATCCCTTTCAGCGTGTTTATCAGCGATACGGCGTCGGCACCCGCTTCTGCTATCGCTACCGCCACCTCTTTAATATCGGCGGTGTTAGGTGTTAGCTTAACTATAACCGGCAGGGAGGTGGCATTTCTGACGGCTCTGGTTACTTCTGCGGCTGGTTCCGGGTAAGCGCCGAAAGCGGCGCCGCCTGCGCCGACGTTGGGACAGCTGATATTTACCTCAATACCGCTGATACCGTCAACGTCGTCCAGTTCGCTGGCAAGTTGAGCGTAATCATCCACGGAATCCCCGGCAATATTGACGATGACCGGTAACTGCCAGCCTGCCCAGATAGGAGCCTTTTCTTTAATCAGGGCTTTAACTCCGATATTCTGCAGCCCGATGGAGTTAAGCAGTCCCGCTGTTGTCTCGAAGAGCCGCGGCTGCGGATTTCCTTCTCTGGGTTCCGGTGTCGTTGCCTTGCAGACGATTGCCCCCAGTCGCTGGATATCGAACAGCTCGGCGTACTCCGTGCCGTACCCGAAGGTTCCGGATGAGGTCATTACCGGATTGGACAGAAGTAAACCGCGACTGTTTTGCGGGGCGAGCTGTATTGATAGGTCTGGGGACATTCCTCTTTCCTGCGTCTTACTTCTGGCAGAAAGCTTACCAGACTGCCCCTGTTATTGCAAGTAGTGGCGAGGGATTATATGGGTGGTAGCACCCATATATAAATGGGAAGAACTTGATTGTACCTGTGTTGCGGGAAGCGTATCCTTGCTCAGAGAGGTTAAAGATATGGCAAGTGTTCAGATATCTACGCGAGAACCTTCAATTGCTACCCAGGCTAGAAAACTCCGTCTCTCCCGCCTGATAACCCAGGAGGAACTGGCGGCGGCAGCCGGTGTCTCCAAGGAAGAGGTCAACAGACTGGAACAGGGTTTACCCCTTATACTGAACAGCAAACGCAAGATACTCAAGGAATTATGGGCTAAAAAAGCCGAGAAGTGACGACAAATCCATCACTTCTCGATATTAGTCACTTATTTTCTGATACTTTTCGGTATCGTATTATCTGCTTATTTTATACGCCCTCGCTGTTATCGTCAGCTTTATATCATTTATTCGCATCAGTAAAGATTAACGTACTGATTCACCCTGCCCGGGACCGTCCGCTCTATAGGCAATACGGGCCCATCCGGGGGCTTTATCTCCAGAGAAAAGCTATCGTAGGGACCGATACTTAAATTACCCGTAGTCGGTAAGATGACGGTCACCTGGAACAGTTCCATCGGGTCCAGTAAATTGTCGTTGTTAATCGTACTTAATTTCGCAATACTCCAGTTCACCGAAGGTATTATATGGTCGGCGTCAAAGTACGAAATAACCACGGTATTGGTGCTGTTGGACGTCGGTGTGAAGTCAACCGGGGTGCCTGCGGCGGGGATACCAACGTTAAAATAGAGCTCGGTTACCACGCTGCTTTCCATTTTGGCAACCACGTTCCCCTTGAGTTCTATGGTACTCATCGTCGAACGTACTCCGGCATTGACTGCCTCCTTGACTTTCTGCGAGGAAAACAGGCCTGCCGAAAGAACAACGTATGCAAACACCGAAGCCACAATCACGAACGCTATCAGGATAATCGCCGTTTCCAGCCCGGTGATACCCTCTTGTTTATCGCGTATCTTCCTGAAGTATCTTATCATGCTAGCTTCTCCTTCGAATTAAGAGGTATCCTGTCTACTTTATTTATATATACTATTCCATTCTGGTTTCTTTAGGTTACTCATTGCCGTGTAACCAAAACATAAATATTTACCGTTAATATATAAATATTTCGTTACAGTTTCAGCCCTTGAATCATTTGGCATGTGGTATATAGTTGACATAAAGAGTATAGAGGCGTGTACGATTCTCTATCGAAGAGCCAGAGAGCAGGGATACTGTCCCTCGGTTGCATGCCTGCCGGTCGCGTTCAGACAGCATCGTTCGCAGACGGGATTCTTACGGCAAACATCCTTGCCCAGGCAGACCAGCAGGGCATGATATTCGTTAAACAATTTACTATCGGCTGGCAGGTGTTCCATAAAGAAAGTCTGGTAGGCATCGTAGGTTTCGGTCGGCGGCTTCAGTCCCAGGCGGTTAAGAACACGGCGTGTATAAGCATCGATGACGAATACCGGTTTGTCGGCGGCGTAGAGAATTATGGAATCGGCGGTCTCTTCTCCGATTCCGTAAACGGTCAGAAGTTGTTCCCGTAAATCATCGATGTTGTTATTAAAAAGGTTACTCAGGTTATCGCCATATCTTCTCCCCAGCCAGTTCACGAACGTCTTGAGTTTTCTGGCTTTAACGTTGTAATAACCGGAGGGATAGATGAGGCTGGCGATTTGTTCAGAGGGTAATTTACGCAGCGTTTTCGGCGTTAGTGCCCCGGCCTTCTTGAGATTGGCAATGGCTTTCTCGACGTTGGTCCAGGCGGCTGACTGGGTCAGTATCGCCCCGACTATTACTTCGAAAGGTTCCTCGGCCGGCCACCAGTGCTGCGGCCCGTAATAAGCAGACAATTTCTGATAGGTATTCAGCAGTACCTGGCTTATCGCTTGACCATCCATGAGGGCGCTCTGCAATCCTCCACCGAATCGTATCCCGGTATATACGGCTTGATATCGAGCACCGGTGTACCGTCGATGGCGTCCAGCCCCTGTACTTTCAGGATATTACCTTTTCGTTCCAGGAGTCTGACGGTAGCCTTGCCGATTGGGTTCGGCCTGCTTGGCGACCGCGTGGCAAAGACGCCCATCTGGGCTCTTTCCTTGTTGCCGCGGGGGTGGACTTTCATCGGCGCAGGACGGCGGGAAAGATGTATCCAGTAGAGTATTATTATATGGGAGAATTCGTCCAGGTTATCCAGCGCTTTGGTCAGGCTGCTATCGATGATTATTTCAGATACTATGTCGCCGCTGTCCTGGTGCGTCGGCTCTTTGATTTCGTTACGGACAATGCCGATTGCCTTTAAATTTATCTCGGGAAACGTAATATCCATTTAATATCAGGAGCGTTACTCCAGCGGTGTCAGTGTCAACAGCTTTTTAGCAATTCCCGGGTATTTGGCGATAAACACCAACTGGTCTTCTACCAGAGGTTTCTGCGATTCGACATTAGCGTACCTTACCAGCTCCATTATCTCGTTGGCTTTCTCCCGGTTCTGCCACTTAACCGGTATCTCCATCTTGCCCATGATATGGCTGAAACCCGAGATGCCGCCGTATTCTCCCGTGCAGATTTCCCTCCCCGTTTCCACCAGTTCGGATTCGCCCCTGCCCAGCTCTTCGTAATCGTAAAGCTCGTAGTTCTCCGGGTCTTTCAGAACGCCGTCGGCATGAATTCCGGATTCGTGAGCGAAGGCGTTGGCGCCGACGCCGGGCTGGTTTATCGGGATAGGTACCCCGAAAGCGTAGCTGGCGAATTTCGCTATCTTCCAGGCTTTTGATAAATCTACATTATTGCCCAGCTCGTAGGTCCCGGCAAACTCCTTCGATTTCTTGATGGCCAGAATCACCGCTATCAGGTCGGCGTTCCCTGCCCTCTCCCCGATGCCGTTAACCGTGGTGTTGATATAGGCATCCTGACCGCCGTCGATGGCACCCATGGCTCCGGCGATTGAATTGGCTACCGCCATGCCCAGGTCGTTGTGGCAGTGGAGTTCGATGGGAATTTCGGCTTTTTCAGCGAGAGTACGCACAGTTTCGTAAATCGTAAAGGGATTATCGTACCCCAGCGTATCACAGTATCTGAGCCTGTCGGCGCCGTGCTCCTTGGCGGCCTGCCCGAACTCTACGAGGTAGTTCAGGTCCGTCCTCGAAGCGTCCTCTGCATTAGC
>Ga0315555_1001743_pt1 | contig 15610 bp, 15 predicted proteins | sample SalMarSW160380MG_FD_202113 | JGI IMG/M metagenome (GOLD analysis project Ga0315555, IMG submission 202113) | Salt marsh sediment microbial communities from the Plum Island Ecosystem LTER, Massachusetts, United States - Salt Marsh Sediment SW1603-80 ... | reverse complement strand
GCTCAGCTTTATCCTCTTTCATCAACTTTTCTATTTGTTCAGTGACTGTGCGCTCCAAATACTTACGGAAAGCTTCCCGTGCTGCTGGTGATGACCTTACAGCATCTTTTACTCTCTGCCATTCACCTGCGATCACTTCATTCATCTGCTCAACACTTATGGGCTGTTTTCCCTGCCATAATTCCTCTATTCTATCCAAGACCCTGCTTGTCATAGCTCTCTTGATGCGGTCGAAAGAAAGCAGCTCCTCCGCACTATATGGGTGCCCGGCTTTTCCTTCAGTCATGGTACACTACCTCCAATTAGATTTATTTGTCTTACTATCATAAGTATAGAGGGGCGACTTGTCAAGGTATAATTGGTCCTTTATGTTGATTTTTAATTGGAAAAAATGTATGATATCCCCATAAAAGGAGGTATTTGAAGATGGGTGAAGTGGACATTGGGAAGATAAGTGATTTTTTTGCTAAGCCTGTGGTAGCTGGCATAGAGTTAAGCGGCACATTGAAAATAGGTGATAAAATCCATATCAAGGGCAGCACCACAGATATGGAACTGGCTGTAGAATCTATGCAGATCGAGCGCGTTAACATCACCGAGGGCAAGCCCGGCGACCTTATAGGCATAAAAGTTCCCGATAGAGTAAGGCGTGGTGACAAAGTTTATAAAGTCACTGAATAGCCTTAAGCAGATTTGCCATTTCAATAGCGTTTACCGCGGCAACAGAGCCTTTGTTGCCTTCTTTAGCCCCCGCTCTTTGGATAGCCTGCTCTAAAGTATCAGCTGTAATGATACCTTGTATTACTGGTAGGCCTGTATCCAGGCCCACTCTGCCAAGTCCTCTGTTTACCTCGGAAGCAACATACTCAGAATGGGGAGTGCCGCCACGAATAACTGCGCCAAGGCATACTATGGCATCGTACTTATTACTCTGTGCTAATTTCTTGCTTATAAGTGGGATCTCTAGACATCCTGGAGTCCAGACAATATCTATGTCACCCTCATCGACACCGTGGCGCAATAAAGCGTCTCTCGCTCCCTCAAGCAGCTTTGTGGTTATTAACTCATTAAATCGAGAAATAACCACGGCAAACTTAAGACTCTTTCCTATCAGGATACCTTCATAATGCTTAGCCATTACTTACCCTCCTGTATACCTAGAATATGTCCTAACTTCTTTTGCTTGGTTTCTAAATAGTGGATGTTATAAGGGGTACATGGGGTTATTAGGGGAACAGTTTCGACTATCTTAATTCCATAGCTTTCCAGTCCAATTACTTTCTTAGGGTTATTGGTAAGCAATCTAATATTATGTAAACCTAAGTCGGCCAAAATCTGAGCGCCCACCCCATAATCTCTCAGATCAGGAGCAAAGCCTAAAGCTATGTTAGCCTCCACAGTATCCATCCCTTGATCTTGAAGAGCATAGGCACAAAGCTTGTTATGAAACCCGATTCCCCTCCCCTCCTGTCTCATGTAAAGAAAAACGCCGCGATCTTCTTTGGCTATGCTTTGCAAAGCCATCTCAATCTGGGCCCCACAATCGCATCTCAAACTACCAAAGACATCTCCAGTCAAACATTCACTGTGAACACGTACCAGCACTGGCTCATCATTTGATACGTCACCTTTAACTAGAGCAACATGTTCAGCAGCATCAACAACACTTTTATAAGCCACGGCCGTAAATTCGCCATACTTAGTAGGCAGCTTAGCCTCAGTTACTCTTTGCACCAGTTTTTCGTGACGGAGACAGTAGGCAATCAAATCAGTGATAGTTACAATCTTTAAGGCAAACTTAGAAGCCATAGCCTCAAGCTGAGGCAGACGGGCCATTGTGCCATCTTCATACATAATCTCACATATAACGCCAGCAGGATAAAAACCAGCTAGTCTAGCCAGATCTACGATAGCTTCAGTATGTCCCGCTCGTACTAATACCCCACCTTCTCTGGCTCGAATAGGGAATATATGCCCCGGCTGAGCCAAGTCACCTGTCTTGGTATTAGGATCAAGCACTGTTTTTATTGTATGGGCTCGGTCGAAAGCAGAGATGCCGGTGGTAACTTTATGCTTTGCCTCAATAGAAACTGTGAAGGCAGTGGAGTAGTGTGAAGTGTTATTGGCCACCATCAGTGGTATTCCTAATTCATCAAGTCTTTGACCAATAATAGGAAGACAAATCAATCCACGACCATGCTTAGCCATGAAATTTATCGCCTCAGGGGTAATCTTCTCGGCAGCCATGGCCAGATCCCCTTCATTTTCGCGTGACTCGTCATCAATGATAATGATGAACTTGCCTGCTTTTATATCTTCAATTGCCTCAGAAATGCTAGCCAGCATCTGTTCCCCCTACAAATCCATGCTCTCTAAGGAACTCGAAGTTTAAACCTTGTCTTTTTTGCTCTTTAAGATTTTCCACATATTTAGCTATGATGTCTGCTTCTAAATTGACTACGTCTCCAGGTCTCTTACTTCCTAACGTAGTATGTTCCATAGTGTAAGTTACCAGAGACACAGCAAAAGAAAGAGCATCAAAATCTACAATTGTGAGACTAACACCATCAACGGCGATAGACCCTTTATCTACAATGTAAGTCATTAGTTTAGCTGGTGCTGAAATCCTCATAATATGCGCGGTTTCCTCATAAGTTACATCCACTACTTCCCCCGTATCGTCGACATGACCCAACACTAAATGGCCACCCAAGCGTCCCCCCAGTACCAGTGCCCTTTCTAAATTTACCTGGTCATTATAATGAAGACTGCCGAGATTAGTGCAGCGCAACGTCTCAGGCATAACATTAACGCTAAAGCTGCGACTTTCCAATGAGACCACAGTTAAGCAAACACCATTAACAGCTATGCTGTCGCCCACCTTCGTTCCTTCGAGCACATTATGGGCTTCAAATACCAAGCGGTCTCGGCTTGTTTCCCTAACTATGCCAATCTCCTCAATTATTCCTGTGAACATACTATACACCTAAAATTATGCCTCTTGCGGTAATCGTTTCTCCACGTATCCACTAACTAATATATCATCGCCGAAACTCTTGATGTCAACTCGACTAAGGCGCAGAGCCTTAGCTACATTGTCAATGCCATTCCCACCCACACTTACAGCCTCACGACCACCTATGATGATCGGTGAAATGAAAGCCAATACCTTATCCACTAAGTGGTTGTCAAAAAGTGAACCAAGAAGCTTGCCACCTCCTTCCACCAGGACAGTGACAATTTCTCGCTTTCCCAACAACTTCAATAACTCCACAATATCTACAGAGCCTTCCCTGGCTGGTAATTCCACTATTTCGGCACCTGCCTCTACAAATTTTTCCCTCTTCACCGAGTCAAAAGGAGCCGCGACAGCGAGTAAAACTTCACCTGGTGGCTCAAAAATATGAGCGTTCAATGGTACTTTTCCTTTACTATCAACAACTAGGCGTAGAGGCTGCATTTTTCCTGTGCCACCTCTACCACCACAACATTTAGCAGTGAGGCGAGGATTATCAGCAATAATGGTGTTGACACCTACCATTATGGCGTCAACAGTATAACGCAGGGCATGTGCATACTTTCTTGTCTCTTCCTTGGTTATCCATTTAGAATCACCGGTTTTAGTTGCAATCTTGCCATCAAGGCTCATAGCAAATTTGGCTACAACAAATGGTAAACCTGTAGTAATGTGTTTAATATAAGCCTCGTTTATCTCGTAAGCTTCTTGTTGACATATACCTATATGGGTCTTGACGCCTTCTTCATTTAGCCTGCTCACCCCCCGCCCTGAAACTACCGGGTTGGGGTCTAGTAAGGCTATATGGACCTCCGAAATGCCAGCATCAATTATAGCTTGAGTGCATGGTGGAGTACGCCCATAGTGGGAACAAGGCTCCAGGGTAACATACATTGTAGCGCCCTGCGTCTTATCACCAGCCTGACGAATTGCCATAATCTCGGCGTGCTCAGAACCGGCAGGCTGAGTATATCCCATGCCAATAGCAAGTCCATCTTTAACAACTACTGCCCCCACTGCTGGGTTAGGACTGGTATATCCCATAGCTAACCTAGCCAAAGATAGAGCACGTTCCATATACTGTTGGGGGGGCATTATCATCTACCTCTTCCAGATAAATTCCTTATAATGGACTGCCAGCCGTGGATTCACTTTACCCTTATTATTATTTGCCTCGCTAGAACCATATAATTTTCCACACGGAGAAGTCAAGTTTGACAAAGACATTCGTCATTGCCATCTTAATGATACAAGTAAATTGCTAATTTGCCAAATTCGACAGTTCAATGTTAAGAGTCGCGCCACCATAATTGGTATTGATTGTAACAACAGCTTGAGTTAAGTGCAAAAAGAGCAAGTGCAAATGGAGATGTTGCTGTTACTTTTGTATAATGGACATTAAAGAAATGGAAAAGGCTTTTGAAATAATTGACCATACCGCTGACGTGGGCATCATCGCCTATGGGGTAGATGTCGAGGAGCTTTTTTCCAACGCTGCTCTAGCTCTGTTCAGTTTGATTACTGAGCTTGAAAGTGTTGATGAGAAATTGCACCTCGATTTGGAAGTAAGCAGCGAGGACAGAGATAGTTTGCTCGTTGAATGGCTTAATGAGCTTATTTACTTCTTTGATGTCAAACATATTTTGTTTAACCGTTTCGATATTGAAAGTTTGACTCACAATGAACTTAAGGCCACCTGTTATGGGGAAGACTTTGACCCAATGAAACATAAGATTAAGATGGGGGTAAAGGCAGCCACATATCATATGTTAAGGTTAGACAAAACTGGTGGTGGATACAAAGCACAGATAATTTTCGATATTTAGGAGCTAAGGACATGGCGCGATGGCAAGGACAGCTTATAAAGATAGATGACTATCGCTGGAAGATTCCCGAGAGTTATAAAACTGGCATGAGGGTTCCTGGCCTAATCTATGCCAGCAAGAAAATGCTGGAATCCATACGTGAGGAACAAACGCCAGAGCAAGTCGCCAATGTTGCATTTCTCCCCGGTATCATAGGTTACTCCTTCGCCATGCCGGATATCCACTGGGGCTATGGCTTCCCTATAGGTGGAGTGGCGGCAATGGATATTAAGGATGGCGTAGTTTCCCCGGGGGGAGTGGGTTATGATATTAATTGTGGTGTAAGGTTATTGCGTACCAGTCTTAGTGAAGCTGAAGTACGGCCCAAAATTAATGGACTCATTAATGCACTATTCCATAATGTGCCATCAGGCCTTGGTTCTGAAGGAAAGATAAAGGTAAGTCAAAAAGAGATGAACCAGTTGATGGTTGAGGGAGCTCGTTGGGCAGTGAAGCGTGGTCTTGGTTCCGAGGAAGATTTAGATGTTACTGAAGAAGGTGGATGTCTCAGTGGTGCCGATCCCAGTAAGATAAGCGATAAGGCGGTAAAGCGAGGCATGCCTCAGGCAGGCACGTTAGGCTCAGGAAATCATTTTCTTGAGATTCAGGTGGTGAAAGAGATATTTGACTCCCACATAGCTAGCATTATGGGCATCGATGAGATAGGTCAGGTATTAGTTTTAATTCACACTGGTTCTCGCGGGTTTGGTCATCAAGTATGTACTGACCATCTGCGTGTCATGGAAGGAGCGGTATCGAATTACGGAATAAGGCTCCCCGATCGGCAGCTCGCCTGCGCTCCCATAGAATCGAAGGAAGGCAAGGATTATTTAGCTGCTATGGCATGTGCTGCTAACTATGCTTGGGTTAATCGGCAGTGTATTGCCCACTGGGCTAGAGAAAGCTTTTCCAAAGTTTTCGGTAAAAGTTCTGAGGCACTTGGCATGAAGCAGATTTATGATGTTGCTCATAACATAGCCAAAATAGAAGAACATGCAGTAAATGGTCACAATCTTAAGGTTTGCGTTCACCGCAAAGGAGCTACCAGAGCTTTTCCGGCAGGCCATAAGGATACCCCCAAACGCTACAAAGAGGTAGGGCAACCTGTGCTCGTGCCCGGAGACATGGGACGTTGTTCTTTCGTCGCTGTGGGCACTGAAAAGGCCATGTCTGAGAGCTTTGGCTCTACTTGTCATGGTGCTGGGAGAGTATTAAGTCGCAGTGCTGCTAAGCGGAGTATTAATGGTAGAGATATAGTTCGGGAATTAGAGAATAGAGGTATCACCGTTAAAGCAGGAAGCATTCCCTCGCTAGCTGAGGAGGCATCCCAAGCTTACAAAGATATCACTGAAGTCATAGATGTGGTTCACCAGGCTGGTATTTCTAGAAAAGTGGCTATGGCTACACCTATGGGCGTTATCAAGGGCTAAATGTTATTTCTCATTCTGAAGGTAGTAGTGAAGAATCTGGCATGAGGAAAACGATAATTAAGCTTCCCTCCCCTCAGTTGAAAGGCAAGCTTTCATTAGAGGAAACGATACTAAGGCGCAGATCAGTTCGTAGATACTGTGGAGAGCCACTAGAATTATCTCAATTGAGTCAAATACTTTGGTCGGCCCAGGGCATCACAGGAACTGAAGGGTCCAGGGCAGCACCCAGTGCCGGAGCTACCTATCCCCTGGAGATTTTCGTGTTCGTTGGCAAACAGGGCGTTATTAACAGCAAGGCAAAGCAAGCTCCCGAAGAATTACCCACTGGCCTTTACCACTATGAAGCAGATGCCCATTCCTTGAGCTTACACAAACCAGCCGATTTAAGGCCAGATTTAGCCAGAGCAGCTCTGAACCAGGAGTTTATTATCGAAGCCCCAGCAGATATCGTCATCTGTGCTCTTTATCACAGGACTTCCTATAGCTATGGCAGACGCGGAGAAAGATATGTTCACATGGAGGTGGGACATGTGGGGGAAAACATCCACCTTCAAGCTGTGGCTTTGGGTTTAGCCACAGTTGAAGTCGGTGCCTTTGATGATGAAGAGGTAAGGAAAGTCCTCGGAGTAGAAGAACAAATTAAGCCCTTGTATATAATGCCTCTGGGCAAAGCGACGTAAGGAAATAAATCGCGATGGCCAAGAATTATGATGTCGCAATAGTTGGTGCCGGTCCCGCCGGTATATTTGCCAGCTTGGAATTATGTAACGCTGGCCTTGACGTTGTGCTTCTGGACAAGGGAGGAGAAATTGATGCTCGTGTTTGTCCTGTTCAAAACAAAAGTGGATGCTGTGCCCTCTGTTCCCCATGCAATTTAGTAAGTGGCTTTGGAGGTGCTGGAGCCTTCAGCGATGGCAAATTGACATTGTCCACGCAGGTAGGCGGTCGGCTAAAAGAACTGATCGGCTTAGACCAAGCCCAAGCACTCATAGATTATGTTGATTCTATCTATCTCAAATTCGGCGCTCCTCCTAAGGTCTATGGAGTGGGGGGAAATACGTCTGAACTGGAGCGAGAGGCTGCCTCGGTCGGGCTCACATTAACCCCTGTTAAATTGCGTCACCTGGGGACAGAACTTTGTCACGAAACATTGAAGGCTATGCAAAATTATCTGTCATCTAAATTAGACATAAGGCTTGGAACGACAATTAAGAATATTGTAGTTGACAATGGTGCAGTCAAAGCTATTGAAACTAGCAATGGTGAAAGCCTAAGCTGTCGCTATTTAATCTTAGCCCCGGGGAGAGAGGGGTCGGAATGGCTATGCAATGAAGCCGAGAGGCTTAAACTAAGCCTCAATTCCAACCCTGTAGATGTAGGTTGTCGAATCGAAGTACCAATGACAACCATGGAAAAGCTGACTGCGACATTGTATGAATCAAAACTCGAATTTTATTCCAAAAGTTTCAATGACCGGGTTAGAACATTCTGTATGTGTCCCGGAGGTGAGGTGATTACGGAGTCTACAGGCGGTTCCGATCCCGTTATTACGGTCAATGGCATTGGCTATACCCAACCCAGAACAAAAAATACTAACTTTGCCATTTTAGTGAGCACCACCTTCACCGAGCCTTTCCATGAACCTATCGCCTATGGTAAGTATCTGGCCAGGCTAGCTAATATCCTCAGCGGCGGTGTGTTGGTGCAGAGATTGGGGGACTTAATGGATGGTCGCCGCTCCACACAAGCTCGCCTCCAGAATAATTCCATCGAACCAACCTTAAAAGCGGCAACTCCGGGAGATTTAAGCTTTGCCCTCCCCTATCGCTATCTCAAAAATATAGTGGAAATGCTTCAAGCCATGGACAGGCTGGTTCCAGGCGTCGCTTCTCCATATACCTTGCTTTACGGTATAGAGGTTAAATTTTACTCTAGCCAGCTAAAGTTAACCTCTTGTTTAGAGACTGAGGTCGGTAATATATTTGCTGCTGGCGATGGTGCTGGTGTCAGCCGAGGCCTAGTCCAAGCTTCGGCGTCAGGTATAGTAGCAGCTAGAGAGATATTAAAACGATCAGGGAAAAGGCCTTCTCCAGTAACGTGAATTATCCCACTTTTTTTGGCATCGATTTAACCTCAACAGAAGCCAAACCTAGCGCTTGTTTAGGATTGGATGGCAAATCACAACTCATTTACCTTGGCTTCCTAACTGAGAATATAGAAATTGTCACCCTGTTAAATTTCTATTCACCTCAAGTAATAGGTATCGACGCCCCATTGAGCTTGCCATTGGGTTTATGTTGTCTTGAAGATAGTTGCTCTTGCAAGCCAGAATTCCCAAGGAAGAACAGGCAATGTGATCAAGAATTGAGGAGACAAGGCATTCCTTGTTATCCCACTAGCAAGAAGACTTTTATCAAGGACTTAATCTACCGTGGCATTGAACTCAAAACTAGCATTGGCCGCGACGTAAAGCAGGCTGGTCAAGTTATTGAGGTCTATCCCTTCGCTAGCAAAGTCCGCCTCTTTGGGAAAACCATACCACGGAAAACTACAAAACGAGGAATGAGCTTCCTCAGGGATAAACTGGGCGAAATTCTACCTGATCTTAATCCCTATTTAGATATGTTCGACCACGACCTATATGATGCCGCATTAGCAGCCTACACTGCTTTGCTCCATCACCAAAATAGGGCGGAGGCTTTAGGTAATAGTGAAGAGGGGATAATCTTTATCCCAAGTTGACGTTCACCCTCTCTCTTGTTAAACTAGCACGGGGGGTGCAATGGAATTAACTTTAAGCGCTATCAAAGCAGACGTCGGCGGCTATGTTGGACATTCTTCCAGCCACCCCGATGTAGTACAAAAGGCTAAAGAAAAGCTGGAACAGGCCCAAGGCCAAGGTTTACTCATAGACTATCACGTTACAGTTTGTGGCGACGACCTCCAGTTGATAATGACGCACCAAAAGGGTGAAGACAGTGAACAAATCCACGAGTTAGCCTGGGATACATTTGTAGAATGCACCGATGTAGCTAAACGCTTGAAATTACATGGTGCCGGACAGGACCTTCTAGCTGATGCTTTCTCCGGCACTATCAAAGGGATGGGGCCTGGTACGGCTGAGATGCAATTTTCCGAGCGCCAGGCTGAAACCATAGTCATATTTATGGCAGATAAGACGGCGTCTGGAGCTTGGAACCTACCATTATATAAAATATTTGCTGACCCCTTTAACACCATTGGGTTGGTTATTGCCTCCAATATGCACTCTGGCTTCACTTTTGAAGTACATGATGTCAAAGAGCACAAAAAAATCAGTTTTAATGCTCCCGAGGAGATTTATGACATGCTGGTTTTTCTCGGAGCCCCAAGTCGCTATGCCGTTAAAGCAGTGTACCATAAAGACAGTGGCGAAATCGCTGCTGTCTCCTCTACGCAAAGATTATCTCTCATGGCAGGTAGATACATAGGCAAGGATGACCCAGTCTGTATAATTCGCTCCCAGGGAAAATTTCCCGCCGTGGGTGAAATACTAGAACCCTTTGCATCTCCTCACATAGTAGAAGGCTGGATGAGAGGCTCCCACCACGGCCCCATAATGCCGGTAGCTGTCCGGGAAAGCAATCCCTGCCGCTTCGATGGTCCGCCAAGAGTGATAGCTGCTGGTTTCCAACTTGCTAATGGTAAGCTTGTCGGGCCTCGTGACCTCTTCGATGACCCTGCTTTCGATGAGGCTCGTCACCAAGCAAACATTATGGCGGATTTCCTGCGCCGAATGGGTCCATTTGAACCACATCGTCTGCCGCTTGAGGAAATGGAATACACCACCATGCCCGAAGTGGCAAAGAAGCTGGCACGAAGATTTCAAGATATCTAACGCCAAAATGCCTAAGCTACTCTTGGCTACCTCTAACCCAGGTAAAATCAGGGAATATCGCTTTCTCTTGGATGGTCTTGGATACCAAATAACCACGCTGACCGAAGAAGGAATAACACAAGACGTCACTGAATTGGGGAATAATTATGAACAAAATGCTCGGTTAAAAGCCGTCACTTATGCCAAATTAAGCCAGCTCATTACTCTTGCCGACGACTCGGGACTGGAGGTGGATGCCCTTAATGGTGAACCAGGTGTTAAGTCAGCCCGCTTTGCTGGTAAAGCTGCTACCGATGCAGATAGAGTCAGCTTTCTCTTAGCTAAGCTTAACAACATTCCCTGGGGGAGACGAACAGCCCGCTTTAAGTGCGTCATTGTTATAGCTAGTCCAGGAGGCCATGCAGAGGTATGCTATGGCGAATGTCGCGGCATGATTGCACTTGGGACTGTGGGAAAAAATGGTTTTGGCTACGACCCTATTTTTTACCTTCCTGAGATAGGCAAGACCATGGCCGAAATTCCATTGGAGATGAAAAATAAAATCAGTCACCGTGCTCAGGCAAGCCAGAAGGCACGTCAGGTACTAGAGCAACTACACATCTAATTTGTGTCAAATCTTTGATGAACCTCCTCCCTGAGTTAGAATTGGGAATAATACGCATAAATAGCGAGACTTTTTTACAATATTTGACAATATTTATGGAATATTTAAGAAAAAACTATTGACATTCGAGTGACGATGGCTTATTCTTTTAAAAAAAGGGAGGTGAACAGATGCAAGCATACTGCATGAAATGCCGCGCCAAGAGAGAAATGAAGAATCCCAGAAGCATAATCATGAAGAACCGCAGGCCGGCAACTCAAGGCGTATGTCCCGTTTGCGGGACCAAGATGTTCAGGATAGGGAAGGCCTAAAGATAATATCCAGGTGGCAGAACCACCGAAAGGCTGGGTATCTTTTGTATAGATACCCAGCCTTTCATTACTGACAATATCTAGGATTGTGGTTATATGCCCATATCAAAAATTGCTTCCGAATCGCTTAGGGAAATTTAATTAGATTACCCCTGAAAAACTTCGTTTTCATGCGACGCTGATTACCCCCAAAGTTATCAAGAGCACTATCACACCAGCCACAATTACGCCCAGCCCAACTGCAGGGAAGGCTTTTTTCCAATCCATGCCCACTATCCAGGCCAAAATAGTCCCGGTATATGCCCCGGTGATAGGTAAAGGTATAGCCACAAACAAGGTCAAGCCCCAGAAGCCATATTTCTCAATTTTCGGCTTACCTCGTTTTCTTAAATTATCCAGATACTTGTCGAACAACGGAATTCGGTATAGGAGCTTATCGTAAAGAAGGCGCAAGATAAAAAAGATGGGGAAAAATATCAGGGCATTAGCGATGATCGCTATAAAGAAGGTAAACAAGGGGTCTAATCCCAAAGATATGCCTATCGGTATCCCGCCCCTTAATTCGCTAATAGGCGAAATAGTGGCCAGCAGAGTTAAAACTATTTCCCTTGTCATTACATGCTTCCAAAACAGCGCTGCTTGCTACCGGAAAGCACAGTTTAACATATGTTATTACACAGTGTGGTTGTTGCCAACCACTTAATTCCGTGCTATCTTCTACTTACTCAGCTTAAGACAGGAAATGCATTCAGGAAAACTATTTGGGACTAGTGGTATTCGTGGCGTAGTCAACCAGGATTTATCACCTGATTTATGTCGACGGGCTGCTTCAGCTATAGGCACTACCCTGCCTCCAGATTCCACAGCTTGTATTGCTACCGACACTAGAATAAGCAAGGATGTTATTAAGGAAGCAGTTAGCTCGGGATTGCTTTCCTGTAGTATAAATGTAGTTGACTTGGGCATTCTGCCTACCCCAGCGCTAGCATTGCTCACCAGGGAATTGAGCTTCGTCGCTGGAATTATGATTACCGCTTCCCATAATCCGCCTGAGTTCAATGGAATCAAGCTGTTCAATGGAAATTCGCTGGGATATAGTCAGGCTCAAGAAGCGGAGATAGAGAAGATTTATTTTGAGCAAAAATTCCGCCAGGGGAAGAGAGGGACCTTGGAGCAAGCACAGGACATGAAACAAAGATATCTTTCCTTTATTAAAGGCAACCTTTCTCTGCCAGGATTAAATCACCGGTTAAAAGTAGTTGTTGATCCTGGCAATGGCGCTGCCTCCAAGTTTGCCAGCTACATCTTTGCCCAGATGGGCCTTGACGTAATACCTGTAAATGATGAGCCAGATGGCCTTTTCCCGGGGAGAAGTCCCGAACCCAAAGCGGATACCCTCCAGGGCACGGTTAATTTCCTGAGACAAAATAATGCGGACTTAGCTATCTGCTTTGATGGCGATGCCGACCGCGTTGTTTTCTGTGACAAGGAAGGTTTCCTCGGTTTCAACGAGCCCATCGCTTTCATCTCGAGGCTGGTTGTCAATCGAACGGGAAAGAAAAAAATTGCTACCACAGTAGAAACTGGAACTCTTCTTGACCTGGCAGTCGAGGATCTTGAGGTGGAAGTGATCAGAGGCAGAGTAGGTGATGTCGCTGTAGCACAATTGGTACAGGAATTCGATGCTGCCTTAGGAGTAGAGCAGGTAGGCATCTATATTATCCCCGAGGCAGGCTATTACCCCGATAGCATCCTTGCTTCCCTCATCCTGTTAAGTCAGCTCAGCAATGCCGACGAAATAAGACAATTCTTCCAAGGTATTCCCAGGTTATTCTTTGAAAAAGCAAGAGTTCCTTGTCCTGATGAACTTAAAGAATTAGTCATGGCGCAGGTGAAGGAAAAGGCTCACCTTTTTGCTCCGGATAAAATCAATACTCTTGACGGCCTGAGGCTGGAATTTCCTGATTCCTGGATACTTATCAGAGCCAGCGGCACCGAGCCTATCATCCGGCTAATCTCGGAGTCAACATCGCAGACACAAACCGATGAGCTTATAAGCAAAGGCAAAAAACTCGTTCAAAGTCTGGTGGAGGCTAAAAAATGAAAGCCGTATTTCTCTGCGGTGGCCGCGGCAAGAGGATGTTTCCAATTGCTGAAGACAAATTTCTCCTTGATTTCCTCGGAAAGCCACTGCTCGAACATCAAATAGAATTAGCCTGCGAAGCAGGTTTGAGGCATTTTGTAATCATCGGGAATCCGGAAAATATAGCGAGGATAGAGCAAATAACCAAAAAAATTCCTGGAATAAAAGTCGACCTTGCTCTACAAAAGGAGTCATCAGGCATCGCTGACGCTCTAAAAAGTGCTGAGCCCTTACTGCACGGGCAGCTTCTGGTGATAAATCCCAATGATGTCTTCTCAAGCTCAGCGTATACCAAAATAATTGCCGAAGCTGAAAAAGCCTCTGCCTCCTCTTATATTCTTGGTTATCAAGTCCAGAAGTACTTTCCGGGAGGCTATCTCCAGATGAATTCTCAAAATGAGCTACTACATATCGTGGAAAAGCCCAATCCCGGTGAGGAACCCAGCAACTTGGTAAACATCTTGATTCACTGCCACAGTAACTCGGAAGAGCTGCTACGCTATATTGAAACAGTACAGACTACCAGGGATGATGTATACGAATGCGCTCTGGACAACATGGTAAAGGCAGGACATAAGGTCAAGGTAATTCCCTACACCGATTTCTGGGCGCCGATAAAATATCCCTGGCATATCTTTAGAGTAATGGAGTATTTCCTGGACAATGCTCAGCCTTATATTGCCTCTTCAGCCCGCATCTCCGAGAAAGCTATCATCGAAGGAAAAGTTATCCTGAGCGATAATGTCAAGGTGTTGGAAAATGCTGTGATTCGAGGTCCTGTATATATCGGGGCAAACTCCGTCATCGGCAATAATGTCCTGGTACGAGACCACAGCCATATTGGTTCTAACTCAGTTATTGGCTATTCCACCGAGGTAAAGCACGCCTACATCGGCAATAATTGCTGGTTCCATTCCAATTATATTGGTGACTCTATAATAGACGACGATTGTTCCTTTGGTGCCGGCACTGTGCTGGCCAACTTCCGTCTCGACGAAGGGAATATCCAGATAAAAGTCGGTGGTAGTCTGATAGATACAGGTTATGATAAACTAGGGGCAATTGTGGGTCGGGGCTGCCGCATCGGGGTAAATGCCAGCTTCATGCCCGGGGTTCGAGTAGGCCCTGATTCTTTCGTGGGACCCCAAGTATGTTTGCGCCAGGATCTCAAGGCTAATAAAATAGCTTTGCTTGAGTCCCGATACCAGATAGAGGACAACGAAACAAAACTCGACGAAGGCAAAAGGCAAGAGTTATTACGAAAGTTAACGGATTAACATGTGCGGTATAATTGGCTATTGTGGTCAGAAGCCAGCAGTTCCTATTGTCCTCGAGGCTTTAAAGCGGCTGGAGTATCGGGGCTATGATTCAGCGGGCGTAGCTTCTTTATACGATGGCAAGTTGTTGATAAGGAAAGACGCCGGCAAGATTGACGAAGTCATCCGGAAACAGAACCTGGCAGACCTCCCCGGCATCGTTGCCATCGGGCATACTCGCTGGGCAACCCACGGTGGTGTCACTCAATTCAACGCTCACCCTCATTCCGATTGCAGTGGCAGAGTGGCCGTAGTTCACAACGGCATCATCGAGAATAATCAACAGCTCCGCCAGGAACTCACCAAAATAGGACACAAATTTACTTCAGAGACCGATACCGAAATCATCCCCCACCTTCTTGAAGATGAGCTCAAAAACGGATGTTCCCTGGAACAGGCTGTGTTAAATATAGCCCCGAGGCTTGAGGGCTCCTACGCCTTTCTGGTCATATCCCTTGACGACCCGGGCAAAATCATAGGCACAAGGAAGAACATACCCCTGATTGTGGGCATCAACGCCCCTGATTACTATGTCAGCAGCGACGCCCTGGCTTTCTCGCAATATACCAATCAGGTTATGAATTTGGAGGATAACGAGGTGGTGATGCTGACACAAGAAGGAATCGAGTTCTTCGATGCTCAGGGGAAGAAGCTGGTTAAGCAAACCAGGAAACTCGACCACAGTTGGGCTGAGAGCCATAAAGGAGGCTACCAGCACTTCATGCTTAAGGAGATAATGGAGCAAGCTCAGGTGCTTGGCCAAATAGTCCGTCAGGACGAAAAGAGATTCACCAACATTGCCCTGGATATCCTGAGGGCAAGGCAGGTGATTATAACTGCTTGTGGCACTTCCCGCTATGCTGCTCTGGTCGGCAGATACCTCTTTTCCAGAGTAGCTAAGAAGTTCTGTGATGTAGTCATGGCTTCCGAATTTGGTTATTTCGCCGACTCCGTGGACAAAAGCACAGTTGTTATAGCTGTTTCCCAGAGTGGCGAGACCGCTGATGTAGTCGAAGGGGTGAAGGCAGCCAGAGAAGCTGGGGCTCAA
>Ga0315555_1001741_pt1 | contig 15621 bp, 14 predicted proteins | sample SalMarSW160380MG_FD_202113 | JGI IMG/M metagenome (GOLD analysis project Ga0315555, IMG submission 202113) | Salt marsh sediment microbial communities from the Plum Island Ecosystem LTER, Massachusetts, United States - Salt Marsh Sediment SW1603-80 ... | reverse complement strand
CAAGAAAGGTAACTTATTTTTAACGAACAGCCAGATACGATTCATTAAATTTGATGAAATATTCATGGTTAAAGATGGATTACTTGTAATCTTTTACGAGTTCAGGTATTCATTATTGTGAAGAGCCAAAAATAAATACTCATCAAACCATCAATTATTATGACTTTGTATCCTGGTGCCTTTGTGGCGTTGAATAACTAAGGCTTGAAAGTCCCGGGAAGGTACTTTAATGCCCGGAGAAGGGCGTTAGCGGCGGTGCCTTCCCTGGGTCTGCAACCACCTCAGAAAAATAAGCCGATATCAGAGCGGCTGAGTTTTTTCTCTGATGAAAATCAGCTGATTATCGGGAGAAATTACAGCGATACTTCCCGGATAATCCATTTTTTTTGATGGGGCTGTTCTGAATTTAACACCGAGGCTTTTTAATTTATCTTTTACAACGTGTAAATTTTCGGCAGCATAAGTCAAAGCGATGGTTTTAAAGGAATCAGTTTGATATAATCCTAGGTTAATTTTCCCGTCTGATATACCAATAATGTTAGTGGGTACATCGGTCTGACCGGTCACTTCAAATCCTACTTTTCTCCAGAAGGACAGTGAAGTTGTAATATCGGGAACCGGAATACTCAGCTCGGTAAATTTTCCGATTATGAGGGAATCCCTGATGTCAGTCCCGGGCAGTTTCTCGCCTCCTAAATCAATCAGCGTTATGCCAATTCCGCTGGGAGCGGATAAAACAGCAGTCCAGGGGCGGCCGGCTTCTGACGGAATGTACTGTATGGTGAGACCATTTGACTGCAATATTTCCAGATGGTCCTTGAATTTTTTTTCATAATAGGTTAGGGCAGGAGAGGGGAAATTGTTTTGGCTTACCATAAAAATATGAAAGCCATCCGATATCATTGCCCAGGGCACAGCTGTGCCGCTATGCACCTCAACCTCTTTGAATCCTAAAGTTTTATAGAAATTGAGTGAATTGTACAGATTAGATGAAGAGAGTGAAATCTGAACAAAATCCCTGGTTTTTATGACCTGTTCAGCAGACATATCCTTTTCTTCACGGCTGCAAGTATTTAGCAGAAGGATTGGTAGCAGCATCACCAAAGATACGATTAGTCTCATTTTTTTCTCCGGATTATTTCAGCGAATTTAAAAAGGGTTTCCTGTTTTCTTAAATATATAAATTAAACAGATGCCGCGTGATACTTTTTTAATTGATTTTGAAAAATTTTATCCCTGAACAGATTATTTTCTTGAGACGGCTGCGTTTCCACTCTATATTTAAATGGTAATTCAGCTTGCATTGCAAAAAAGATCTTACCCGGGGATGTGTTGAGAAAAACCTTGCGTTCTTTTTTTGTAATTTTCAGTCTTTTTATCTTATTCCTGCTTATCATATTTATGGTTAATCAGACAGTGCAGATTGTGCAACTGGTTGCATCGGTCCATCCGTTGCTGGGCAGGCTTGTGGCCTGGATTCTGACGGGAATATATGTTTTGCTGCTGGGAACATTAGTTTTCATGTTTATGCGCCTGCCGAAACCTTTACATCCACCAGGGGATATTAATTCTCCGGAATTCCCGGAATATCTTGAGAAATTGGGGGTCAGATTATCAAAAAACAGAAATATCCAGGGAAATCCATTATCCACGCGCAGAGATATTGAAGCAGCGCTGCAAAGTCTGGATGCTCAGAGTACCCGGATTATCAGAAATCAGGCGGCCCTGGTATTCGTGAGCACAGCCATTTCACAATCCGGCAGGCTGGATACCTTTACTGTACTGGGAGCCCAGATCCGTATGGTTTGGCAGATCGCCCGGTTGTATTACCAGCGGCCGGGCCTGCGTGAACTGCTCCAACTTTATGCCAATGTAGTAGCTACCGCATTCGTAGCGGGTGAATTGAATGATATTGACGTCAGCCGGCAGATTGAACCCATCGTCTCCAGCGTGCTGGGTGCATCCATCACCGGATCAATCCCGGGAGTAAACCTGGTGGCCGGAATTATAACCAACTCCCTGTTGAGCGGTTCTGCCAATGCTTATCTCACCCTGAGGGTGGGAGTAATTGCAAAACAGTACTGTGGCAGTCTTCTGAAAAAAGAAAAAAGTGTGATCAGGAAATCCGCCAGTATTGAAGCGGCTAAAATGCTGAGCATCATTGTCATGAATTCAGCAGGTATTATTTCACGCTCAATCATTAATGCCGCTCTGAAAAGCCCAGGAAAAATCTCACGTGATATGATACGTTCCGCCTGGGGGAAGATTTCCAAGCGGGAGAAACCGGCAACGGAATTTCCGACTGAGTGAGAAGTATAGACCTGTTAAATTTATAAATTTTAACACAACGTCACCGGGTCATTACCGATAATGATCTTAAAATTTAAAAAAGTACATTTTTCATATTAGCTTTCTTAAAGATTATGTTCTGATTTCCCTTTTTTACTCTACTCCGGGCCTGATGACCGGTAGTGATGAATTATTCAGGCTAAACGATTGTGTAAAAGTAAAAATCAGTCACAAAAAAGACTAAAGGGGAGCCTATGGAGAAAATTAAAGAGTTGTATATCATTATTGAGAACCGGCCAAACTCCGCAGGAGAATTGTTCCGCCTGTTGAAGAAGAAGAATATTTCCATATATGCAGTGGGCCTGTTTCAGGATACCGCACGTTTATACGTCTCTGATCCTGCAGCGACGCGGCAGATATTGCTGGACAATAATTACGTGGTAGAAGAAAGAGATGTTCTGGAAATGGAACTCCCTAACCGGCAGGGTGCCTTGATGGAGCTGGCCATGAAGCTGGGGAATGCGGGAATCAACATAGAATATTTATACGGTGCACTCGAACCCAGTCAGAATAAGGGAACTGTTGTTCTGGAGGTTGATAAACCGGATCTGGCTTTACAGATCTTTAAGAGTCATAAATTCTAAAATCTGTTTTTTTCTCCCTGTCTGCCTGTTAATAATACCTCATCTGAGACATTAGTACCTCATTTGAGGTATTTTTTTGACATTGATGGTACTATAACTGCCTGAAAAATAACGATTTATGTATTTGGCATTTAATGTGCCTAATCTGTTGTAAAAAAAGGAGAACTACCGTGAAACGTTATTTATTCATCAGTAACATCTGTTTAGTTTTATTTATTGTTTTTTCGCTGCAGGCGACAGATTTAAAGCATACTTACCGTATCTTTTCCGTGCATGATGGCGAGAACTATTCCCTCGGTGTGGCTGTGGGTGGATTAGCCGAGGATCTGCAGAAGGAAACCGGTTTGAAGGGTGGTGCCAGGATTGTAGAAGTCTTGCCCCGTAGTGAGGCGGAAAGAATCGGATTGCAGGAAGATGACATTATTGTGAAATTTGACGGGCAGAAAATTTCCTCTCCCCGGAAACTTTATGAAATTTTCTCCGCTATTAAGGAGAAAAAAACTGCAGAGATTACCGTATACCGGGATGGCAAGGAGAAGAAATTCCAGACCGAGCTTGAACCACGAAAGCCTAAGGAAATTAAGGTACACTTTAGAGGCGATGATCTGGATTTAAATTTAACCGATCTGGATTCAATGCCGCATAATGTACAAAAAGCTTTTGAAGCATTTCATCCGTTTAATGAAAAGGGTGGATTTCTGGGCGTTCTCACTGAAAACTTAACTGATCAGTTGAGAAAATTCTTTGATGTGGAGTATGGAGTTCTGGTGGAAGAAGTTGTTAAAGATTCACCGGCGGAAAAAACCGGTTTGCAGGCGGGGGATGTTATCGTGCAGATTGATGACAGAAAAATTGAGGATACCCAGGACCTCAGGCGTATTCTGGATTATCACAACAGTGGAGATCAGATAACATTGGTATTTAACTGCAGGGGAAAAAGAAATGAGGTAAAGATTACACTTGCGAATAAAAAAGGATTAGCCTTCCTGCCTGATGGGATGGACGAGGAAAGAATTATCCGGATCCCTGAGATTAAAATAGAAGAGGAAAAAATCAGGGATCTCGAAAAGGTAATGAATGATTTTACAATAGATATTGAATTATATGTGATATAAATTCTGATATAAAATCATTTTATTTCAGACTGGAGGTTTCTCTGTATATAAGCATAAAGATGAAATTATTCATCATTCTTACCCTCCTGCTGGCATTTATTCTGGCAATCCAGTTTTACATCGGGTATCGTACCCAGAAAAACCTGGTGGAGGAGTTACAGAAGATTTCAAGCGGTATCAATATGGCCGTGGATGCTCACTATACGGACGTACTGCAGCAGATACGTAAAATAGATACATTTTCTGTGCCACGTATCCGCATATCGCTGGATTCTGCAGAATTTGTGCCGGCAATACCGACAATCCCTGAGAGTCTGTATATTGATGTAGTAGAGGAGTTGAAAAATATTGAAAAAAGCGGACTCCTCCGGAATGAAAAACAGGTCTTCTCCCATAATAAACTACGGGATAATTATATCCCCAAATGGAAGGAAGAACTGGAAGAAGCTGAAAAAATTTTACGGGACTCCAAAGTCGAAAAATTGCAGGTGAAGCTGAATAATGAAGAGCTTCGCAGTCAGATGGAAGAGAAAATTTCCGTACTGGAAAAATATCTGGAAACTGTAGCTGAGAAAGACTGCTTATCTCAGAATCTCCCAGGCGAAGAACGTATCATCCGTATTGAGAATATAGATGTTGATATAGACGGAATTCCGGCTGTTTCGGATAATACAGTTCTGTGGAAGAAAGGTGATTCATCATCTGCGGAAAGAACAGCAGTAAAAGAAAATTTTACCATCCGCATACCGGATTTCTCACTGCCGGACAAACCCAAAGTGATTCATTATAACCTGCAGTCAGCAGAAATGGAAAAAACCATTCAGGCGGCGATTCAAAAAAATGTTTTCCTGACCCTGGCTCTTTTTGCTCTCTCGATAGTAGCGGTACTGCTGATTTCCCGCAAATTCCTCCAACCCATCGGCCATCTGAAAAATTCCTTTGCACAGGTGGTAGATGGTAACATGGATGTACATATTCCGGTAAATTCCCGTGATGAGATCGGTGATTTAACCAGCTCATTCAATCATATGGTTCTGGAATTGCGCAAAAACAGGGAGAAAGAAAAATTGCTGCAACAGAAGGAAAGACTGGCATCCATGGGCCAACTGGCCGCCGGCGTGGCTCATGAAATTAAAAATCCTCTGAATGCCATTCATTTGACCATAGATCATCTGAAAGATAAATATTCCGCCAAGGATAAAACCGCCCAAAAGTATATCCGGACAGTGCAGAATGAGATCAATCGTCTGGACAAGATGGTGGACAATTTTCTGAATTTCGTACGCAGTGATCATCTGGAAAAAAAGTGGACCGATATCAATGATTTAATTTCCGGGGTATTGTACCTGTTGCATAAGCAGATAGAGTCCCAACATATTACCTTAAAAACTGATTTTTCGACAGATTTCACAGCGGAGATTGATCCGGAGAGATTCAAAACCGTGCTTCTGAATATCATTTTAAATGCAGTGCATGCCATGCCGGATGGGGGAGAATTGAAAGTGACCACCAGCACTGCCGAACGAACCGTGATTATTGAGGATACCGGCCGGGGAATTCCTCCCCGGGATCTCGACAAGATTTTTGATCTGTTTTATACCACCAAATCCAAAGGTACCGGACTGGGATTACCCACCGCCTATAAAATTATGAAGGAACATGGTGGCGAGCTTACCCTGCAGAGTGAAGAGGGTAAGAGGACGGGTGTTGTCATTTATCTGGAGAAACAGGATAATTGAGGTATAATAGTAAAAAAGTCAGAAAAAGAATTATGATGAAGATACTGGTTATTGATGATGAAGCCAGCCAGCGAGACATTGTGGCTGATATCTTAACCGATGATGGATTTGAAGTGGTGACCGCGGGAAGTGGTGCTGAGGGATTGGATTACCTGCCTAACGAAGACTGTCTTCTGGTGCTTACGGATCTGAAAATGCCCGGCATGGATGGGATTGAAGTATTGCAGAAAATCCATGATTTTAATCCCGATGTGCAGGTAATCCTCATGACCGCTTTCGGAACCATACCCAGCGCTGTAAATGCCATAAAAAGCGGTGCGTATGATTATCTGACCAAACCTTTTAATAAAGAGGAACTTTTAAGGGTGGTCAAGCGGGCGGCCGATAAAGTTCGTCTGCTGGAGGAAAACCGTTATCTGAAAGGCCAGGTCATAAATCGTTTTGGTTATGAAAATCTAATCGGTGTCAGTCCGCAGATGTGGGAGATATTCCGTCTTATTCAGAAAGTAAAAGATGTGGATGCTACCGTTCTTATCAGCGGGGAGAGTGGAACAGGGAAAGAGCTGGTTGCCCGCGCCATTCATTATAGTGGAAAACGAAAGGATCACCCGTTTATTGCTCTGAATTGTGGGGCAATTCCGGAAACACTTATCGAAAGTGAATTATTTGGCTACGAGAAGGGTGCTTTTACCGGCGCTGCCAGATCATTCTCCGGCAAATTTGAGCAGGCTGGAAAAGGCACCCTTCTCCTGGATGAAATAGGAATAATGCCGCTGCATCTGCAGACTCGCCTGTTGCGGGTTTTGCAGGAAAAGAAAGTCAGCAGGATCGGCAGTAAAGAGGTATTGAACCTGGATGTTCGAATTGTTGCTGCCTCCAATGAAGATTTAGCGGGAAAAATAAAGACTGGTCAATTTCGTTTGGATCTGTTTCACCGCCTGAACATTTTTAATATCCACCTGCCTCCCTTGCGGGATCGAAAAGGAGATATCATTCCCCTGGCAAAACATTTTCTACAGAAATTTTCCCGCCGTTATCATCGGGGTAATCTGATGTTCACATCTGATGCATTGAGAGAACTGGAGACCTATTCTTATCCGGGAAACGTGAGAGAACTGGAAAACATCATTGAAAAAACTGTTTTGCTGGCTGAAGGCGACAGGATCAAACCTGAGAATGTGATGTTACCTGCTGTGGCAATGTATGGAAATGCTGCAACAGAAGAAGAACAGTCTCTTCTGCAGTTGGAGAAGAGTATGATTATTGAATCCTTGCAGAAATCCCGCGGTTCAATTAAAGAAGCGGCCGGAAAGCTGGGTATTACCTATAAAACTTTGCAGTACCGTATAAAAAAGTTTGGACTGGATAGATCGGAATTCAAATAACCGGGGTTCACTTTAGAAGATGATTGAAAAATTATCTTATTCTATATTTCCCTCATCGTCACAGTAACAGGCATCACTCTGAAATTTATCCCATTCGTCTTTTAACTTTTTATACTCTTCCAGGTAACGCAGGATTTCTTTTTCTCCCTGCACCATTTTCCCGTTGTCTTTAAGAACAGGAAATTGATCAGTTTCACGGATCCCTTTCGGCAGGTTTTTGCCGTCTGCGACATCAATCACCCGATGAGCCACTACCATTTCCTTCAGTTTTTCGGGAACGGATGATTTTGTCCGGGTTTTAGGGTTTAAATATAAAATCAGCATATCGAATCTCCTGTTTCTATTAACCGGCAGAGTGTTCAGATGTTTCGACTAATGTGTTTGAAAATCGGAAAACCCTTTTTAATTTTCATGGAAAGGTAAATAATGAAATCTTTATCAGGAGACAAAAATGAGAATTGTGGTTTTAGGAGCCGGCAGGGTTGGCCGTGCCATCGCTCTGGATCTGGCAAAAGATAAGCAGTTTGAGGTGTTCTCAGTTGATATTCATTCCCCTCCCGAGCCGGAAAATGTCCATCGGGAGTTTACCTTTATCCAGAAAGATCTGTCTGATGTAAAACTGCTTCTGGAATCGATACGGCCTGCAGACCTGGTGGTTAATGCACTACCCGGGTTTATGGGTTTTGATACTTTTAAGAGAGTCATAGAAGCCGGGAAAAATATTGTCGATATCGCATTTTTTGCGGAAGATCCTTTTTTAGCGGATAAAATGGCCCGGGAAGCGGGGGTTATTGCCATTATGGACTGCGGCGTGGCGCCCGGTATGAGTAACCTGCTCCTCGGCTATGCCGCACATCATCTGGAACAGCTGGACAGATGCGAAATATATGTGGGTGGACTGCCGGTCATCAGGGAATGGCCATATGAATATAAAGCCGTATTCTCACCCGTTGATGTACTGGAGGAATATATCCGTCCGGCCAGATTAAAGGTGAATGGTCAAATTGTCATCCGCCCGGCGCTCTCCGACCGGGAATTAATGAATTTTAATGGAGTTGGAACACTGGAAGCCTTTAATACTGATGGATTAAGGACGCTGTTGCACACAATCCCCTGCCCGGATATGATTGAAAAAACCCTTCGTTATCCCGGACATGTGGAAAAAATGCTGCTGCTCAGGGAAACCGGCTTTTTTGACTACCGGGAACGGGATATTGGCGGGAAATTGGTCCGGCCCATCGACGTGACTGCAGAACTGCTGTTTCCCAGGTGGGAACTGAAAAAGGGTGAAGAAGACCTGACAGTTATGCGGATTATGGCGGAAGGCCGCAAAGGCAAAGAAAAATTGCGCTATACATATGATCTTCTGGACCGTTTCGATGCCGGCAGCGGGATTACGTCCATGGCGCGGACCACCGGTTATACGGCTGCCATGGCAGTGCGTTTGATTGCGGCAGGACAATACGGCCGGGCAGGGGTATCTCCGCCGGAATTTATCGGGCAGGATCCGGCCTGTGTGCGTTTTGTGCTGGAGGGACTGGAGGCCAGGGGCATTCACTATCATGAAACAGTCGAGAAAATATGAGGCTGAAGTAAGAAGTCATGCATATGAAAGCACTTTATTTTGATGGAAAAACGCTTCAACTGTTAAAACGGCCCATGCCGGTTCCGGGAGAGCAGGAGGCCCTGGTAAAAGTTCTCTATTCGGGTATCTGTAATACCGATCTGGAGATCCTTAAAGGTTATATGAATTTCCAGGGTATCATCGGACATGAATTTCTGGGACGGGTGGAACAAGCTCCCTTTCCGGAATTTATCGGTAAGACGGTAGCAGGAGAAATAAATCTGGCATGTGGCAATTGCGAATATTGTTTTGCCGGGCTGGGCAGGCATTGTCCTAACCGCACTGTACTGGGCATTCAGGGTAAGGACGGAGTGATGGCTGAATATGTAACTCTTCCTGTCCGGTATCTGCATGTTATTCCCCCGGATTTGGATTTTCGGAAAGCAATTTTTACCGAACCACTGGCAGCAGCCTGCGAGATCCCGGAACAGGTGGATATATTGCCGGAGTATCGCATCCTGTTAATAGGAGACGGAAAGCTGGCCCAGTTAATTGCCCGGGTAATTTCGCTGCGTACCAGCAGGCTGCTGGTGGTAGGAGTCCATGCCGGCAAATTATCACTTTTGCAGAAACTGGGAATTTCCACCATTTTATTACAGGATTTTCGTGACCGTGATCATTCTTTTCAGATGGTGATTGAAGCCACCGGAAGCTGGGATGGCTGGAAACTGGCGCTTCGCAGCGTTCGCCCGCGGGGCTTTCTGGTTTTAAAAAGTACTTATGCCGGAGAACACCCCTTCAATCCGGCGGCGCTGGTGATAAATGAGGTTACAGTTATCGGTTCGCGCTGCGGGCCCTTCAAGGAAGCCATATATCTTCTGAATAAAGGTTTAATCAATCCGGCGGATCTGATTACCGCCTGCTTGCCGCTCCCGGAATGGGAAAAGGCATTTACAGTTGCCCGAAAACCGGATTCGCTCAAAGTTATTCTGGAACATTAAATGAGTTTGACTGTTTTCTTTTATTGTAAATTTGAATCAACCGGGGAAATCGTACAGTCTGAAGGTGGTTATGAAGATTACATTTCTAGGAACGGGAACTTCCATGGGGATTCCGATGATCGGCTGCAATTGCGCAACCTGCCGGTCGACTGATGAACGGGATAAAAGATTGCGTGCATCAGTCTGGATTGAGGCGGATGAAAAAAATATAATTATTGATACCGGGATCGATTTCAGACAGCAGGCCCTCAAAATGAATATTCCAGGCATCGATGCCGTGCTGTTTACTCATCATCATGCGGACCATGTCTTTGGAATGGATGAATTGCGTCCCGTGAATTTTCTTCAGAAGAAGACGGTTCAAATTTATGCCACCGAAACTACCATAAATCACCTGAAACGCATTTATCCCTATGTGTTTGATGGCAGAACCTGCCCATCGGATATTCCCAAGATTGATTATCACATCTTTGGAGCTGAGACATTTTCCATCGGATCTCTGCCCGTACAGCCGGTTCCACTTTTGCATGGACATTTGCCGGTAATGGGATTCCGCATAGGTTCATTCGCATATTGTACCGATGTCAGCCGTATTCCGGATGAAAGTTATGGACTGTTACAGGATCTGGAAGTTCTGGTGCTTGGTGCGCTGAGAGACCGGCCGCATCCTACCCACTTTACACTGGAAGAGGCAGTAAAAGAAGCCCGGAAGATTAAAGCTGCCCGGACTTATCTGATACATATGTCCCATGAGTTGAGTCACCGGAATATGCTGGAACGTCTGCCGGACAAAATCGGGCCGGCGTATGATGGTTTGCAACTGGATTTACCGGACAGTTTCCGGTCTGAATAATTTTTCGGATATCTTCAGCAGATATTCTGCATAAAAATCTCTTCGGTATTGGTAACGGGACTATTCTTCTGTATTTTTTCTGTTATTTGATATTTTTTTATATTAATATTCTCCGCGATACTTGCTTAAATCGTTCTCAGTTATGCCAACAGGTATGTAATCTGCCGGAAATCCATGGAATATCAAGACGAAAATTTATCGCGACCTGCCAAATCTCCCATCCGGAGTCCCATCCTCCGCCTTTTCCAGCACTCGGCCATATATTCCCTAAGTACCTCGGTCCAGAGGCTACAGGGCTTAATTATGACACCTATTTATACCAGTGCCATTTATCTGCCGCAAATGAGCGATTACGGAAATTATGGTCTGGTATATACCTTTATCGCTTTTATGAATTTCGTTTATCTCTACGGAATGGATTCTGCCTTCCTGCGCTATTTCTTTCTGGGAAAGAGTGACCGTAAAACCGTTTTTTCCACTACTTTCTTTGTACTGTTGTTGAGCGGAACCGCTACCAGTCTGTTACTTTACTTTTTTGCTCAACCTATATCCAGCTTAATCCTTTTTTCTCCGGAATTGAGTGATTTGATCCGGTTGTCTGCCCTCATTCTTTTTCTGGATTCCTTGGGGAATCTTCCTTTCCTGATTTTGAGGGCAGAAGAAAGGCCCGTGAGTTTCTCCGTTTTCCGTATGATTCGATTTACGCTTGAGATCGTATTGAACATTGTTTTTGTGGTTGTGCTGCACAAGGGAGTCCTGGGTATCCTCTATGCCAATGTTCTGGCGGCATTTGTAAACCTGCTGATGATGTCTCCCTATATTTTTAAATATCTTACCCTGCAGTTTCAGCGGTCTTTACTTAGCGAAATGGTAAAATTCGGCCTGCCTTTTCTTCCAAACGGTATCGGATTTATGATAATCGAAATGGCAGACCGTTTTCTTGTGACTGACTATCTGGGAAAGGATGTACTGGCCTTCTACCATGCGAATTATAAATTTGCAACGGTTCTGCTCTTGCTTATAGTGGGATTTCGTAATGCATGGCAGCCCTTTTTCCTTAAAATCTCAAAAAAATCCTGGGCTTCTGAAGTGTATTCAAGAATTCTGGATTATTACCTGCTGGCTGCAGGTATTCTGGTTGTTTTTGTCACTTTTTTCATCAGGGATCTACTGACGATCCATTATTTCGATGCTTTTTACCTGCTGGGTCAAAAAGAATACTGGGATGGTATAAGTATCATTCCCTGGATCATTCTGGCTTATTTTTTCTATGGAATCTACGTGATTTTCACGCCAGCATTTTATATTCAGAAAAAAAGTCAGTACATGATTTTTTTTACAGGATCCGGAGCCCTGCTGAATATTTTGTTGAATATCTGGCTACTGCCCCGGATTGGAATATGGGGAGCTGTAACCGCAACCGTTGTGGCTTATCTGGTCATGGCCGTGTCTATTTTTGTGGTGGCGCAAAAATTATATCCCATTCCCATCCGGATGAATAAGATTGCCTTGTTAATCCTGCTTATTGGTATTATTTATTCTCTGTATTATATTACCGGTTTGAATTTATGGACCAGGATTCTCCTCTTCGTTTTGTATGTGCTCATAGCCTGGAATCTTATCCTGTCCAGACAGGAGCGGTCCCGGATTTTTGAAAAGATCGGCAATTTTAGGAAATTTCTGCATCGGTCATGAAAAAAAACAAATTAGCACTGACTATATTGTGGCATCAGCATCAGCCTTATTATAAGAACAGTTCAGGTATTTATCAGATGCCATGGGTACGGTTTCACAGTACCAAAGATTATCTGGATATGCTGACTGTCCTGCAGGAATTTCCCGATATCCGGCAGAACTTTAATCTGGTCCCCTCCCTCCTGGCACAGATTGAGGACTATGTAAGTAATAACGCCAGAGACATCATCTGGGAATTGACTGAAATACCAGCAGATAAACTGACCTTCGATGAGAAGAAAAAAATTCTGGACAATTTCTTTATCATCAATGTAAATAACATGATAAAGCCATATGGCCGTTATTATGAACTCTATCTGAAATACAAGAATTTCCAGAAGGAGGAAAGCGGCGAAAACACACTGCCACATTTTTCTGCGGATGATTACCGGGATTTACAGATTTGGTATAATCTGTCCTGGATCGGCATGGAGTCCCGTAAAAAACCGGAAGTAGAGAAACTGTTCAAAAAGGGGCGAAGGTTTAGTGAATCAGATAAAAAAGTATTATTTCAGGTGATAAAAGAGATATTGCAGGAAATTATTCCCACTTTCAGGAAGATGTGGATAAACAACCAGATAGAACTGAGTACTACCCCATTCTACCATCCCATCCTTCCTCTCTTGTGTGACACGGCAGCCGGAAGGGAATCTTCATCATATATTACCCTGCCTCAACATCGTTTTGTACATCCGGAAGATGCCGAAGAACAGGTTGAACGGGCATTGAATTATTTTGAAAAGCTTTTTGGCCGGAGACCGGAGGGAATGTGGCCGTCGGAAGGAAGTGTCAGTATGGAAGCACTGGAGATACTGGCACGTCAGGGAGTAAAATGGGCCGCAACCGACGAAAGTATTCTGGCCGGTACGCTGAAGAAAAAGTATTCCCATCACAGAATTTATCAGCCCTATCTACTGGATACCGGCAGAAATTCCATCCATCTGTTTTTCCGCGATCATTATCTGTCTGATGCCATCGGGTTTGTTTACAGTAACTGGCCGTATCAGCAGGCAGCGGCGGATTTTATTAATCGTCTGCATGCCATCCGGAAGATGATTGTTGAGAAGTACGGGGAAAACGAACTGAAAAATTACGTGATTCCGGTTATTCTGGATGGTGAAAATTGCTGGGAATATTACGAGGGAGATGGGAAACCCTGTCTGCTTCATTTATATAAAGTGATATCGGAAGACAAACTGATTGAAAGCATAACCTTCGGCGAAATGATCAATAGAAATAAAAAGCCGGAGAAACTTACCTCTCTCCATCCCGGTTCATGGATTAACAGCAACTTCAATATCTGGATCGGATCGGAGGAAGATAATAAATCTTGGGACATTCTGACCCAGACCCGACAGTTTCTGGCGGCTCAGGAGAGTGAAGGCATATATCCGGATGATATCATGAAGCAGGCTTGGGAAAAAATTTACATTGCCGAAGGATCGGACTGGAACTGGTGGTATGGGGAAGAACATTCCTCGGCCAACGACATGGAATTCGATTCTCTCTACCGGGAGCACCTGATGGAAATATACCGCTTGCTGGGGCAGGAAATCCCGGCTATTCTTTACCAGACTATAAAACGAGTCCATCACGACCGTTTTGAAAGTACCAAGCCCAAAAATTTCATTACACCCGTCCTGGATGGCCGTTCTACTCATTTCTATGAGTGGGTGGGCGCTGCGTTATATGATGTCAGCAAATCTCCCCAGACATCAATGCATCAGGTAACCCGTGTTCTTGACAAACTATATGTCGGTTTCAATGCTGATTTTCTTTTTCTGCGGCTCGATTTTCTCAGCCGGCCCGATCCACTGGTAGAATTCGTTTGTGCCATTAAAAGGCCGCGTACCATCACCATCGTAATATCTCCTCTTCGAGGCATTATGGAGAAATTTGAAATGGAAGATGAAGTGCAGGCCAAAACCAGCCTGAAACCCGATTTTAGGCTAAATACCATTCTGGAATTGGCAATTTCATTTTCCGATCTGAATGTGAAGAGGGGTGATATCATCGGCTTTCAGATGCTGGTGAAACTGAATGGTAAACCGCTGGAAGAATTTCCCCGCATGAATCTGATTGAACTGGAGATTCCCACCAGGGAGTATGATCTCATCGAATGGTCGGTTTAAAGTTAAAAATTAATATTTGGTTTTCACAGCAATCGATTTCAGAATTAAGATCCTGCCAATGGAAATAATCTTTCCACATTCAAGCGAAGCGGCACAACGCTTTGACAGGCTGTATCAACTGTTTTCCAGAAAATATCAACTGGAACAGCTGACCTTCTCCCTGTATCATGAGAGGTTTTCAATCTTTCATGTAAAAGATATCGATCCCCTGTTGGACGAACTGGTGGGAAAAGGTCCGGACAGTGAAGAGGTAAAAGACGAACGCCTTCCCTACTGGGCGGAGTTGTGGCCTTCCTCAATTTCCCTGGCGCAGTTTATTCTGTCCTTCCAGTCTGTAAAGCCGGGGCTCCGTGTTATTGAACTGGGATGCGGTATTGGTCTGGCAGGTATTGCCGCCGCCTCGGCAGGAGGTGAAGTCACCATCACAGATTACCAGTCTGAGGCCCTGGCTATGGCAGAAATGAACTGGCTGATTAATCTGGGCACATCTCCGCGGTCAATCCTGATGGACTGGCGGAAACCGGCAGCAACCGAGAAATATGAGTTGATTATCGCCTCCGATATTGTATATGAAGAACGATTTTTTGAACCTATCATAAACGTTTTCAGTAATCTATGTTCGGCTGAAGGTAAGATACTTCTCAGCGAACCTAACCGCCCGGTTGCCGAGGCTTTTTTTAACATGCTGCAGGCAGAGGGATGGAGCCTGGCAAAGCATGACAATATTATTCATCATAGCAGCAGGGATTATAAAATCAGCAATTATGTCATTGAAAATAAATCAGGAGAGTGATCCGGGTTGGTGGTGGTAATATATTTACTTGTTTTACTGCGGAATGAGATACCATTTTTTGACAAGAGAATTGTTTTTTTGACAGAACCCGTGCATCCCGGTTACTTTAATGAATGACTGCCTGCAAGATGCACATATTATTCATAATCACGGACAGGGAAGAGGTTATGGAAAGTGTTGCGGTATAAAGAAATCCATTATTATAATTATGAAACTGCCTGAGAATGGTAAAGTGCTTGAGTGGTTTAAAGATAAAAATGCTAGACAATTATTCACTTTGCCCGCCCAGCTGTCAAGATTGTTAGATTATATTGACATTCCTGTCTGATTTCAGTCATGTGAAAATGCCAGGGCAAATAGTTAAGATACCAT
>Ga0315555_1001740_pt1 | contig 15626 bp, 17 predicted proteins | sample SalMarSW160380MG_FD_202113 | JGI IMG/M metagenome (GOLD analysis project Ga0315555, IMG submission 202113) | Salt marsh sediment microbial communities from the Plum Island Ecosystem LTER, Massachusetts, United States - Salt Marsh Sediment SW1603-80 ... | reverse complement strand
CAAAATGGTAGTGATGGACAGTGAACAGAATTATTAAATCTTATCGGAAAGGAGCATGCTAATGGGAGAAATTGATGAAAATATATTAAACAAGGCATTCGAAAGTGGCAAACGGCACGAGATGAAAAGTAGCGGCTGCCCACAATGCACAATTGCCGGGATTTTCGAGGCACTTGGCATTGAAAATGATGACGTTTTCAAAGCCGCCACTGGACTAGCTGACGGGGTAGGCTTAACAGGAGATGGGCATTGCGGAGCACTTTCCGGAGGTGTCATGGTAATAAGCTATCTATTCGGCAGAGGGGGTGAAGACCTCGGTGATATGATGAAACAGGTACCTGCTCTCATACTGTCGAAAAAATTGCACGACCAGTTCATTGAAAAATATGGCACCTGCCGGTGTGCTGACATCCAGACTAAGTTTGTTGGCAGATTCTTCAATCTCTATGACCCAAAGGAGATGGAAGCAGCTTATAAAGCAGGCATGGTGGACAAATGTTCAACGCTTGTAGGAGAAGTAGCCAGGATGGCGACCAAAATCATCTTGGAGAAAAGGGAATCACTGAAGGAAAAAACTGACCAAGCTTGATTACTGTTATAGCTCCCGGCATAAAAAGAGTTATTCAGAACACTAGCACAAGGTTCCCTTGATTGCTTGTTCTATCTTATCTATATTGGGAATCACCGCCTCCTCCAGCGTTGGTGCGAAAGGCACAGGTACCCCCGGGTTTCCCAGACGGACGGGCGGTGCTTTCAAGTGATGAAAGGCTTTTTCTGTGACGCTGGCGATTATCTCCCCTTGGATGCCACAACTCAGATAAGCTTCGTCCACCACTACCAGACGGCCAGTCTTTCTTACCGAGGCAAGTATGGTTTCCCTGTCTAGAGGAACCAGGGTGCGCGGATCAATAATCTCCACAGACGTACCTTCCTTTTCCAAACGTCTGGCCGCCTCAATAGCATAATGCACCATGGCCAGGGTAGCCACCACGGTTACATCTCGTCCCTCTCTCTTCACATCAGCTTTGCCAAAAGGTATAGTAAAATCGGTATTGTAATACTCAGAAGGCACCTCCCAGCGAGTCCGATATAAAATCTTCTCCTCAAAGAAGAGCACCGGGTTATCTTGCCTCAATGCTGTTTTCATAAGACCTTTGGCATCCGCCGCTGTGGAAGGGACAACAACCCTCAGGCCTGGGCTGTGCACGAACCAAGAATACATACTCTGAGCATGGTGCGACCCCGTCCCCTGCCCGGCACCACACGGTAACCTAATAACCATAGGTACTTTGACTTGGCCCCCTGTCAGGTACCGAAGCATAGCAGCCTCGTGTACGACCTGGTCAATGGCACAAGAGAGGAAATCTCCGAACTGCATCTCCACCACAGCTCGCATATCACCGATAGCAGCGCCTACTGCTGCTCCCACCATGGCTATCTCAGATACTGGCGTATCTAGAACACGCTCTGGCCCAAATTTATCCAGCAGCCCCAGAGTGACGCCGAAGGGCGGTGCCTTCCCCACATCCTGCCCCATGACTATAATCCGGCTATCTCTCTCCATTTCCTCCACAAGAGCTTCATTGATGGCACCTCGGTAACCGGGTAGCCTCTTCTGCTCCGGAGGAACTTTGGCACCGTGTTCAAAAAGTCTTCTGGGAAACATTTCTTCACAGCCTAAGCGAAAATATCAGTAAAGGCTTCTTCCGCCTCAGGGTAGGGACTTTGTCTGGCAAAATCTGCCGCTTTTTCTGCTACCTCCCTAACCTCATGCTCCAATCTTTCTATGCCATCCTTACCTAAGATACCCTCCGACTCTAACTGTGTCTTAAACCTCAAGATAGGGCACTTAGACCACTGCTCTTCCACTTCCTGCTTAGGACGATAATAACCAGGGTCATCGAGCAGGTGACCGACGAGTCTGTAGGTCTTGGCCTCAATTAGGCTAGGCCCGAGACCCCGCCTGGCCCTTTCCGCTGCCTTATTTACCGCCCTATATACGGAGAGCACATCGTTGCCATCGACAGTGACGCCCGGCATCCCGTAGGCTTTAGCTCGTACGGCCACACTCCTAACGGGAATAAACTCTTCAAACCTGAGGGAGATAGCATACATATTGTTCTCACATAGAAAGACAACCGGCAGTTTCCAAATCGCGGCTAAATTTGCCGCCTCGTGGAAGGCGCCTTCATTAGACGCTCCTTCACCAAAGAATGGCACAACCACCTGCTTGAGCCCCCTTAATTTAAAGGCTAAAGCCAGCCCTACAGCTACGGGTATCTGTCCACCTACAATGCCACCCATGCCAACCACACCCTGTTCAATGCTGGTTACATGGTATGATTTACCCTTGTTATAACCGGTAGCCTTGTAGCAAAGGTCAGCCATTATACGGGCTGGATCCATGCCCATAGCAACTTGAGGCCCAATACCACGATGCGTGGTGAAGACAAAGTCGCCTGGCTTTAAGGCCGCGCATGCGCCCACTGAGACTGCTTCTTGCCCGGTACCAAGAGAGGGAGGTATTCCATCAATTTCTCGCCTTTGATAGGCCTCGCCCCACTTATTCTCAAGATGCCTTATAAGCAGCATCCCCCTCAGCATCTCAATTTTAGTCTTATGATCCATCGGGTACCTCACGAATAAGTTTTAGATTGCCGACAATATACAGCAGGCAGTTTTGCGCATTTTAACATGACTGTGAACAAGGACAAAGTGGCTGATACGTTAGGTGTTTGAGAACTCCTAGCGATGACTATATAATCTGGTAATAATTTTCAAAAAGGGGTTAGCTATGAATGAAGAATGACTCATAGGCGATCTTAGTCATGTGGTAATAGCTGTTAAAGATATAGAAAAGGCGCAAAGGTTCTTTTCGGAATTTACGGGAGCTAAATTCAGAAAGATTGGTGAAAATAAGGCAGTCGGTTTTATCAGTGTTATTGGTGATAATAGATTGGAAATACTATCACCAACCCGCCCGGACAGCGATGTCGCCAAGTTTATCGACAAGCGTGGTGAGGGACTTTATGCTGTTGGATTCAAGACTCCGGACGCCGGCAAAGCCAGAGCTAAAGCAGAAAAGATGGGAATTCGGGTAGTGGGTGATATAACGGATGCTGACCTTATCGATGGTAAGGGACATGGTCGAGGTATGCGAGAGATATGGCTACATCCGAAAGATATCTTTGGGGTATACACTCTCCTTACTCAGAGTGGTGATTTGCGACTCGAAAACAACAATTAAAGGAAAGGGAATTGAGTAGAGCAGAGAAAGCAAAAAAACAATTTGAAAAATGGGGTCACTGTGCTCCCGCAATATTATCAACATACAGCGAACAACTTGGTTTAGAAAAAGCATTGGCTTTAAAGATTGCGTGTGGTTTTGGCGCTGGAATAGGACGTATGGGCAGAACCTGTGGAGCTGTAACTGGAGCCTTAATGGCGATTGGATTGAAGCATGGTCAAGTGAATTTGGCGGACGAAGAATCTCGGCAAAGAACCTACACTTTAGTAAAGGAGTTTGTTGATAGGTTCACAGCGCTTTATGGGTCTGTTGAATATAAGGAACTGATCGGTTATGACTTAAGTGATTCTGGTGAACTTAGTTTAGCGAGAGAAAGTGGAGTCCTTAAAAACAAGTGTCCTAACTTTGTCTATAACTCCGCTCGTATCTTGGAGGATATTCTTCATCTTAAATAGTAAACACCGTGTAACCCGTAACCTCACCAGCCACACTCTTCATCATAATGTTCAATCCGATCGTCTCACATCTCCGCTTTTTTATTTTCCTTGCTCGAACTTATATTGCTTTTGCAGATAAATCAACATGGAAGATACACCTGCTGAGCTAGGCCGTTAGATTGTATAATGATATATAAGATGTATAATATATTGTTCGAGACTACATAAAAAGGAGTCCGACAGGCATGAGGTTTGAGAGCAGCATCGACATTAATGCCCCTGCTGAGAAAGTCTGGACATTGATAGACAAGCTTGAAGAATGGCCCCAATGGATGCCGTCCATCAAGAAGATTGAAAGGATTTCTAAGGAGCCTCTGACAGTAGGCTCACAACTTTCTGTCACAGCTAAGGTAAGCGGGCTTACGGTTAAATTATTGATGACAATTATCGAGTTTGTCCCAGGACGGACCGTGGTCATGAAAGGAAAAGCCTTGGGTGCCAATTTGACACGCTTCTACACTTTAGAACCTGTAAATGACAAGACGAAGGTGACCATCGGTGGCGACGTTTCAGGGGCTCTAGCCTGGCTGGCGCGCCGGGGTGGTCAAGCGGTCTCAGCCGAGATTGCCCAAGCAGTGAAAAGGAAAGTCGAGGGACGCGAATAACAAGCCGAAAACTTTTACAGGAGTAGATATAAGCTCAATAGGTTCAAACACAGCCGTAGTGGTGTTGCTATAACCCTCTGGGCTTTGCGACCCCCTTGCTTGGTCTAGCTTCAGACTACTATGCGAAGAAAAATGGAAGGTGCCCTTGGTTCAATACCGCTGAATTGCGTTGATAAATGCCTGCTGGCCCTTGATAGCATAAATGAGCCTATGCTTATTCACGTAATTCTGAGCCTTGAGGGGGAAGTAGAGCGCGTTAGATTGAATCAAGCGATTGTCTCGGCGCAACAAGCTCATCCTGTAATGAGAACGATTCTGCAAAGTAGAAATTTCAGACCTTTTCGCGAAATACAAGAAGACCTTGCAAAGGGAGTCCTGAGCATTGCAGACCAGGCTCAACTCCAGGATATGAACCACGAGAGCTATCTTTTCTCCTGGATGAACCAGCCACTTAACATCAAAAAGGAGTTCCCACTAAGAGTTCTTCTGTTAAGGGAAAATGAGCAGGAATCCTCGCTGGTTTTTACCTTTCATCATTCGGCGACAGACGGGCTCCGCGCTCTTCTTTTTGTAAGGAAGGTTATCGAGATTTACAACAACGAGCTTTCTCAAGATTCCAAATCGCGTGAGGATATCCGCGTAAATCGTAAAGGAGACGAACTACTGGAATTTGCCCGCAACCAAAGACCCAAGGTAGAACATTACTATAGAAAAATGATTTCAAGCCTTTTCCATCGTTTCGTTATAGCCGCCCTCCCTCCCCCAACAAGGGTCTTCCATGATAAGTCGGGGCACTCCAGGGAACTCCGTTTTTGTTTCAAGATTATAAGTCCCAGGGAATTCGGGCAAATTCAATCCAAAGCAAGATCAGCCGGAGTTGAGCTAAACGATATTTTTCTGGCAGCTTGTTATCGAGTGGTGGAGAGGTGGAATAGCATGCATGGGAAGACCAGTAAAAAAATACGCGTAATGGCTCCAGTAAACATAAGCCCAAAGGGTTTTCGCTACGTTGTTTCCAATCAGGCGTCCTGGTTTTCCTTACCTACCACGCCCGAAGATAGGGCTGATCCTGCAAAGTTACTGAGCAAGGTAAGAGCAGACACCATAGATGCGACTATGAATAGAATAGCCTTCTCATTAGTTTATTTCTTTTACTTTTGCTCTCGCTTTCCTCTATTCGTTATGAGAGGGATGAGCCGGTTCTTGATGATTACCAGGACATATGTTGACACTATTCTCATTACTAACGTGGGCTTTATCTGGCCGAAACCAGGCTCTGAAGAACCGGTGGTGCGGAACATAGGTAACGCCAAAATACTCAATGTTACTGGCTCGGCGCCGGTGGTAACTCCGATGGGACTGAGCATCGCCGCAGGTATCTACAATAAGAACCTAAATTTCTCTCTCACCTATAGGCCTGCCCTGTTCTCTGAAGAGAAAGCTAAGATGTTCCTGGACCTATATGTTAAAGAGATTAAACAGTATCAAGGTGTGCAGAATACATGACAGTATCGCTGGTAAAATTTGACGACACCCTGGACTCGCTTCGTAAGGCTATCGGACTGTGTCAAGGATTCGAGAAACTAAGCAGGAATGACAGAGTCCTGATAAAGCCCAATAATTGTTTCCGACACAAAATAATGCCCCCCTATGGAATGGTGACTACCTCAAAGGTTATAGACGGAATCGTTCAATTATTGCTGGAACATGGCTGCCAAGATATTTCTATAGGAGAAGGAGCTATCATTGGTATATTCGATGAACTGGAGCCGTACACAAAACAGGGTTTTAAGGGCACGGGCATTGACAAGGTAGCAAAAAAATACGGAATTAAGTTGATTGATTTCAACCAAGGTGCTTTTCATGAGCTAGATTTAGAAGGGGTAAAGGTCAAAGTCTCCAGAGCAGCTTTAGACACAGACTTTCTCATAAATGTCCCGGTGCTCAAGACTCATTTTCAGACAAAGGTTTCTCTGGGTTTCAAGAATTTGAAGGGGTGTCTAAGTAAAGACTCAAAAAAAAGATTTCATATTAGTAAACGGCTGGATAACCTAATTTGCCTTTTGAACGAAGCTATTAAGAGCGACTTGGTCATAATTGACGGTATATATATGCTGGAAAGGGGACCGGAAACGCTTGTGGGTGTAGCCCACCGCAAGGATTTGATTATAGCCAGTCCAGATATATTCGAGTGTGATGTTGTCGGAGCAACGATCCTGGGAATTGACCCTGCCCAAGTTGACTATCTGAAAGAATTTGCCCAGAGACGTGGCCGCTCTTTTGATATCAGCGCAATTCAAATCAAGGGAGAGGATATAGAATCTCTAAAGGAGCAACTTGAGTGGCGATTTGAGCCAGACAAGGAATTACTGACCCCGGCGAAAATAACAGGCCTTTCCGCTCCTTATCCAGGGCAAACTCTCTGTTCCGCTTGCGGTGCCACGCTTGCCCTGGCTCTATCAATATTCGGCAAAGATAATCCTGGAATGGATTTTGGCGGTGCAGCGTTATATTATGGGCTGGGATCGAAACCGGAAAGAGATACTCAAAGGGCCCTCCTTTACGGCGATTGTGCCATCAAAAGTAATAAGGGTTTACAAAATGCCACCAAAATAGAGGGATGCCCGCCTACGCTAACTAAGACTCTCTTTGCCTTAATGAAAGCTCTTCTTAATAAACCCAGGATGTTCAGAATGCTGCTTCTGCAAGCTGTAAAGTTAATTGGGATAAGGCTCGGGGTTTACCAGAAGATTTTTCCCAGATGGGAGCGATACCGGTCAAAAGAGTTTGACAAGGCCCATTTTTCGTGAAGGAAAGGATTCCTTCACGCCTCAGAAGTTTAGGATTTAAAGTCGTCCAGCACTACCCACTCGATCTGGTTATCGTCCTTGAGGACGGACACAATGTGGTTCATGTACCGTAATTGTTCAACCAGGAAAGGTTGCCCGTTATAGTCCAAAGTAATATGATTCTCATCAGGGACTGATATTATCCTACAGGTCTTTAACCCGCCTATACCAACTCCGATGACCTTCAGAATCGCTTCCTTTGCCGTCCAATAACGGAAAAAGGTATCCCAAGACCTTTCTCGTAGTTCCCATTCCTCGTCACTCGCCACACGAGCAAATAGTGATTCAGGCCGGGGCTTTATTTCTTCAATATCGATCCCGACCCTATCTTTGCTAACCACTGCTGCCACGTACTCAGGTTTATGGGAGAGAGACCAATAGATGCCAGCAACTGGACATGGTACACCTTTTTCATCCTTGAGTAGTTCTCCAAGCCTCACTCCGCTTTTTTCGGCACTCAGTTTTAGCGCCTCTCGAGCAATTCGGCTTAGATGATCTACCTTTTCTTTCCCTTGGGGTTTATGTCCCACTTCGATAACTGGCATGACTACAGGAAGTAAAGTCATTAGTTTACTAAAACTTTGTTGCCTTCTTAATAATATCTTTATCAAAGTAGTTGACCGACATTCCGCAATCTACAACGATGCCCTGAGCGTTAATGGCACTGGACCGCTCGCTCAGGAGAAACGCCACTGTATTGGCTACTTCCTTGGTGGTCAAAGCTTTTTTACGTAAGGTTAATTGTTCTGCAAAGAGATAGTAATCCAAATATCCTGGTATCCCTGCGGATGACGAGGTTTTTAACAGTCCGGCGTTCACGGAATTAAATCGGATTTGAGAAAAAGAACTGAAGGATTTAGCCAAGAAGCATAGGGTCGAGTCCAGGGCAGCTTTTACCGGAGCCATAAAACCATAGGGTTCAGCTGCCATTTTGGTGGTTGAGATGGATATAGTGACTACAGATGCCTTTTCATCCAATATGTCTTTAAACGCATTGGCAATAGCGATCAATGAGTAGCAGGAGATATCAATCGACTGCAGGAAGTCTTTCTTTTTTGTTTCGTGAAACGGCTTAAGCCCTTCTTCGTAATTGGCAAAGGCGATGGAATGAACGATGCCATGAATTTTGGGGTACTTCTTGGAAACTTCTTCAGCAAGTTTCTTAATTTCCTGCTCTCGTTCGACGTCGCATACATAGATATCGGCTGCGGGAAGAATCTTGGCAATACTCTCCTTTCTGGCATCCGATCGAACGCTATAAATTACATTTGCCTTCGCCTCGGAAAGAACTTCTCCGACGGCGAAGGCGACGCTCTTCTTGTTAGCTACACCAAAAACAAAAAAAGTCTTACCCGCAACGTCTAAGAAATCCATATGTTACTCCTATTTTTCCTATTTCCCCCATCTGCCAAAGGAGATGCGATAGAGAAAGGAACTCCACAGGCCTTCTACGAAGAGGATAAACCGGATTGGGCGGAGCACTAAGTTGACCAACTTTGCCCTTTCTACACCATAGGTCTCTTCTAGCCTGTGAACAGTTTCGGGGTCAGGGTGAGCATTGGACTCGGCCCAGTGCTGGGCGTAAAGCACTGCGATGCTGTACTCTTCAGGGCAGCCCTCCATGACACCCCCGGCGAGCCTCGCCAACTCTTCTTTGTCAATCCCAACCCTTAGTGCCTCTCTGGTATGAAGCCAAGAGCAGAAGCGGCAACCGTATACTGCGGCAGCCGCAACCATCAACCTTTCCCTGAAGGCAGGTGGCAACCCTCCCGTGTATACTCTTATGAGCTGTATATTGTTTCTTAGCACAAAGAGCACGTCAGGGAAAAACTCTCTCCAGCTTCCATAGACTTTCCTCTTAGCTCCCTTATCCGTTATCATTCTCTACCCTCAGGGTGTCTCTTTAGCCAGGGTGACAGTAAACTCGACGGTGACTGAGGTTTTGCCGCCAACTGTGGCTTTCCCCTTCATGAAATAGGCATTGCTGACTTTTTCCACCAGCTCCGCTTCAATATCCATGGTGTTGCCGGGCTTGACAATGCTTTTGAACTTGGCGTTATGAATTCGGGTCAAAACAGGAACGCCTCCACCGACGCCGCCCAGCATTTTGGATAGCAGGATTGCACCTGTTTGGAAAATGGATTCACAAATAAGCGCCCCCGGCATGATTGGCTGTCCGGGATAATGTCCTTCAAACACTGGCTCATCAGGCTTTATCTCTTTCGTTGTTTTAATTTTTGTTCCGCTTAATTCTACAATCCTATCGACAAACAAAAACGGCGGACGATGGGGTATAGCATTTAAAATATCCTCCATCTCATAATCCTCCACTTACCTCAAGAGTAGAACCGGTAACATAGGACGCCTCTCTGGAAGCCAAGAAAAGAACGCAAGCGGCCACCTCTTCAGCGCTTCCGAATCTCTTTACGGGAATCCTGGCCAAGTAAGCTTCACGCAGTTTGTCGGGAAGGTCTTGAATCAATTCGGTGGCAATAAATCCCGGGGAGACACAATTAACCGTGATACCCCGAGTGGCGACCTCTTTGGATAATGATTTAGTCAGTGCACTCAGGCCTGCCTTTGAGGCTGCATAGTTTGCCTGGCCTTCAAAAGCATATCTCTCCATCACCGAGCTTATGTTGATAATCCGTCCATATCGTTTGCGCATCAGACTCTTGACAGCAAATTTGCACATGTAAAAGATCCCAGTGAGATTGGCATTCAGCACATCATGCCAGTCAGATTCCTTCATCATGGCCAGGACAGAGTCCTTGCGGATACCGGCGTTGTTCACCAAGACTTCAAAGCCCCCATATTTCGTATCTATGTATTTGAAAACCTTTTCCACCTCTTCATACTTGGTCACATCAAGCTTTTGGATATCAACGTTTTCGGCAAACTGGCTGTTGTCTTTTCTAAATTTTGCCGCCGCGGCTTCGTTTGAGGTATAGGTGACGGTAACTCTGGCACCTGCCTTTAAGAAACTCTCGGCAATGGCTTTGCCTATTCCTCTAGTGCCACCGGTAACGATAACAGTTTGTCCTTTAAAATCATACATTGGCTGCACCCGTTGATAGAAATTTGTCTACATCGTTGGCGACAATTACTCCGTAATTAGCTGCACCTAGCCAACCTGACATAATAATGCCTACAGAGCCAGTATGAAAAAGTCCTGCTATCTCTTTAGGAAGCCCCATACTGACCTTTAACCCTTCAAATTTGGTACCAAAAGAGGCACCACTTAAATGTAGAGTATACCTTTGAAATGTCTTCGGAGTAGAAGCTTCCAGGTGGCCTATTTTATCTCGAATTTTAGGAACATATTTCTCCAACGCATCAAGCGTTCGTTGAATCAGTTCCTTCTTGGAATCGTGATATTCTTCTTCAGATAGGTTCGCCCAGTCATCGTAATTGGCATTGGAGGAGGCAACAATGGAGTACATATCAGAGCCTGGCCGGGTTTGCGGATAATAGATAGAAAAAGTCCGGCTGGTAGTATTTTTGCTGCAAAGTTCTTGAGGGTCGAATTTCTCCGCCTCCGAGGTGAAAAGCAAATCCCCGATGTAGTCAATCTTATCACCTTTTTTGATGCCGATATAGACCTGACAACTGCTGTTATTTAGGCGCACCTTTTTCGCCTCTGTGACGAACCTTTCAGAAAAATTCTCGTCCCCAACCAGCCTGTGGATAGTTGATAACAAATTACCATTGGAGACAACAGCCTTACTCTTGATCCTCTTTCCGTTCGCCATTACTCCACTGACCTTTTTACCTTTAGTAATGATTTTTTCCACCAGATACTTGGTCCGAATATCGACGCCGTTTTTCAAAAGTTCTTCTCGCATTTTCCCGATAAACTGGTCTGTTCCCCCTCGCACAGTGTAAACGCCTTTGCTCATAAAGTTAGAAAACACAATGCCATAAGTTATCGCGGGGTCATCAAGGGTTGACCCGTTGGCATAAGTTATTGACTCCATTAACATGCGGTGGACATCATCGTGGCCAGGAAAGAATTTTTCAAAAAATTCTCTCGTGGTCATGCCTTGGTCATCATAGAAATTCATATTTCTCGCTGTATCGAAAAAGCCTTCAATATTCTCTCGGGGTATTTTGAATCGCTGCTCCAAGATGCGTGTAAAGTCCTCCCTGTCATAGGTTGTAATAAATGAGAACTGGGGGTTGTCAAATCTGATTCCTTTGAGTTGGACAATCATGTTAGCAATTTCAGGAGTCCAGTATTTACGACAGGTTTTAATCATGCCAACCGGAAATCCGTGCAGGGCGATATCAAAGATATGCCCCTTTCTTTTGAACCAGGTAGCCAATCCACCAAGATTGTAGTGCTGCTCCAGAAGTAAAACTGAATATCCTCCTCTAGCCAACATATTGGCACATGTCAAACCTGCCAGTCCACTTCCAATGACGATGACATCATATTCTGACCTTGTATCTTTTAACCAATCCTGGCTCATAGACTTCCCTTTTCTTACCCCTTTTGCAGCACGTGAAGATTTGCCATGGAGATACCACTAAGCATTGCTCCCACGATTCCCAGAAATCCCTGGTCTGTGCCGCAGATAAATAGATTATCTAAATGAGTCCTTCCCGTTTTGATTTTATTTGGTGTCCCGTAGACTGCACCATTTATGCGGCCGGTGAATCTGTGGATTGTTATCGGAGTAAAGATGTCGGTAAAAACAATTGAATCGCGGAAATCGGGCACAAATTTCACCACCTCCTTCAACGTGGTCCCTAACCAGGCGGCTTTCTGGGATTTGTACTCTTCTTTACCCAGTCTGTTCCAGAGTTCGAAGTTAGCCAGGTTGGTTATCCTGATCATTCCCTCTGGCAGAGGACTTTCGAATTGAAAGTTATTAGGGCAACAAATAACGCCACTGGAAATATCGACTAGCCCATCAGGTCCGCGATAATCAAATCTATCTGAATTGTTGTAAAAGGTAATTGTCGTGTTGTAGCCCATTTCAGCCGGTTCCCTATTTAAAACCAGAATAAACTCTACAAATGAAAGGTTCCCAACATGACTTTCGAATTTTGAAGAATTACAGTCGGTCAACAGTTTTGTGGTTTCAACATAACCAGCAGATGATAGTATCCTATCGACTGTCAGGACTTCACCGTTTTCGAGCAAGACTGACTCAACTCTGCCGTTAGCGCATTTGAGACTTGTTACCGCGCATCTCATCTTTAATTCGCCGCCGCAGGCCTTATACTTTTTCACCAGCACATCAAGGACTTGACGTACTCCAGCTTGAGGCCGAGCAAAGCCTTCACAGAAGATACTCTTGAACATGATAACAAATTGTCCGAACTCCATGTCATTCTCTTGAGCATTTCCGTAAAACATGAGCGGGCAAAAAATCATATCGCTGAGGAGTGGGTCGGAAATAATAGAACTCACAACTTCACGAGCCGAAATCGGTTTGGCGTACAGATTCAGTTCATCATATTCGAAAATAGACTTAAGCAGTTTTTGGAAGTTGTCGGCTTGTCTGGGAAAATTATCGACGACCTCCTGGACGAAAAAGTCGAAGTCATTATTAAACCTGAGAGTTTTATCGGGAAATTTGATTACTGACATCCGTTGTGGGCACAGGGCAAAATCCTCTGCTTTTAGTTTGAGCTGTCGGAGCAGCTTTGGCAATGGCGCTAATTTAACACCTTTGGGAACATAATTGGTCATGGCATGAAGACCGACATCGAATTTATGTCCCCCAAGATTGTAAAAAGAGTTCAGTCCCCCAACGCGATAATGTTTTTCCACGATGCAAACCCTTTTACCGTAGTAGGCTAACCTAATGCCAGCGGCAAGGCCAGACATTCCTGCACCGATAATTAGAACATCGTAATCCATGCTCAAGCTTTTTTTAAAATCGAAGGCTAACCAGAACCTTCAATCCTCGGGGAAAATGCGATAAAAACTCGTGCTCCTAGCCTACCAACACTATTGATTAAAGGTCTCTCATCCGTGGCTCTAGATAAGCTACAGAGCTATCTAGCGTGGCTAATTGCACATAGTCATCCTCGGGAACTTCGATACCATAGCGTTTTCGTAGCTCCATAATGATGTCCAAAAAATCCATTGAGTCTAGTTCCACCTGTTCTCGTAGCGGGATATCACCCTTGAGATTACTCAGATCCTCGTCTGGTATGATTTGGGCTATGATTTCCAGTATCGTGTCTTTAATTTGCTCCTTGGTCATGTAACCCCCGTTTGTTTATTCCAAAAATGCTTTCAGCTTTATTCTTCAAATCTTTTTACGATAACAACCGAATTGATGCCTAGCATTCCGAAAGAATTATTCAATATATAGTCGACCTTGTCAATCTTTTTTGGTTTATTGATAACCAGGTTGTTAAGAGGACACTCAGGGTCTAAGTGGTCCAGATTGATCGTAGGATGGACAAAATGATCTTCAAAAGAGGGTAAATTACCCGCTAACTCTAAGGCACCAGCTGCTCCCATAGTATGCCCAATAAAACTCTTAGTATTATTTATACACGCATGAGGATATTCACCAAAGATTGTTCTAATAGCCTGACACTCCTCGGGGTCTCCTTCAATGGTACCTGTCCCGTGGGTATTAATGATATCGATATCCTCTGGAGATATATCAGCTTTGTTAAGAGCAAGTTTCATGCACTCAACTTGTCTTTCTGCACTGGGGAAAATGAAGTCAGTGGCATCTGAGTTAATAGCATAGCCTACAACTTCACCGTAGATCTTAGCTCCCCTTTTAAGGGCATCGCTCAGTCTTTCTAGAACAAAAATGCAGCCACCTTCAGAAACAACCACACCATTCCTATCCTTGTCAAAGGGGCGGCATGCCTTCTCAGGGTCTGGATGAGAGGCCAAAGCTCCTTCGCTTTTAAAGCCGGCAAAGATACCAAAGGAGCCAGTACTCTCCGAAACTCCTCCACTCAAGGCTAAATCGACTTCATTCAGCAGCAGCATTTGTAAGCCCTGTGTAAGTCCAATGTTACCGCCTGCACAGGCGGCCCCCAAAGTATAATGTGGTCCGGTAATTCCCATATTCAGGGTGACTTCACCAGCGGGATTATTAGCCACTACTCTTGGATTGTGATGATGCGACCAATATTTTACATCATAGTCGAATTGCTTAATCTCATATACTTCGTTTTCAGTTTCCACGGTGCCATGCTCGGTAATTCCGAGGTAAATACCAATCCTCGATTTATCAAGGCAAGCAAGGTCTAATTTAGCATCAGCGATTGCTTCTTGGGCGCAGTAGATAGCAATAGAGCCTGCCCTCGTTCCTCGACGCAATTCCTTCTTTTTTTGATACTTCAGTGGGTCGAAGCGGCATAGACCAGCCAATACTTCACCCATGTAGCGGACGTTGAATTTCTGTATCCCGGATTTGCCAGCAAGTAAACTTTTTCGGAATTCCGCCAGATTATTGCCGTTTGGCGCCGTCAGGCCAACGCCGGTAATTACAATTCGTGCTTCATTAGCTTTCCTTGCCGCCATAGGATAAAACTTCCATCAAAAGTTTACATATTAGAGTGGCTCAAAGAAATCTAGTTGCATCGCTCCGAAGGAGTATATCCCTGAACTCATCTTGCTGGGGCCATTTTCCCTACCATTCCAGACCCAGCATAAGACAGACTAGGCCGCTGCCAATCCCCAGCATGGCAACCTTATCACCAGGATTAAGGCAAGCCTGGTCAATTCCGATAGCCATGGTAATGGGAAGGGAAACCGAGCCGATGTTTCCTAGATACTCCACAGTGGGAAAGTCTTTTGTATTATCCAACCCCAGTGCCTTGAACAATAGTTTACTATGCACCGCACTAACTTGATGAGTAAAAAACCTATCTATGTCGGAGTTCTTCCACCCAAGCTCTTGTTTTGTGCTCTCCCAGGTGTCAGGCGCCAATTTCAGTCCATTCTTCAGGACCCCTTCATAGTCTGTATGCATATCTGGGATCTCATCCAAGTCGAGGAAAGAAGTATCGGCCTCTATACGACAAAGACCATTATATTGTGAGGCAGCGCGCGTTACCCCGCCCAGAAGTTTATGACCGTCTTGCGACAAGGAGGAATGGGTTAACACCGCTGCTACTGCTCCTGACCCCAAAGTCAGAGTGGCAAAGGCGAGTTTGAGCTTATCTCTGGTGATATCCGGGTCTCTCAAGAGTTTATCGATTGTTGTGTCAATAAGCCGTTTGCTGCTTTCACAGCCAACCACAATGCCTGCTTTTATCTGACCCAACTCAATCATATTCGCCAGGGTCACCATGCCGTTGATGAAACCCAAGCAGGCGTTGGAGATGTCGAAGATGGTAGCTGTGGAAGGGAGACCCAAAGAGTCATGGACTACGGTAGCCGTCGCTGGCTCCAGGAAATCACGAGATACCGAGGTATGGAGCAGGCATCCGATATCCT
>Ga0315555_1001737_pt1 | contig 15633 bp, 8 predicted proteins | sample SalMarSW160380MG_FD_202113 | JGI IMG/M metagenome (GOLD analysis project Ga0315555, IMG submission 202113) | Salt marsh sediment microbial communities from the Plum Island Ecosystem LTER, Massachusetts, United States - Salt Marsh Sediment SW1603-80 ... | reverse complement strand
TGGGACACGATCGTCACCCGCAGTTCGATCGTCGATGCCTCCCCCTCAAATCCCTACGCCGCCTACGCAACCGTGTACGATCCCAACGCCATCAGTCATCAGGACCTGATCACCGCTTTCACCGACACAAACCTAGTCGTCCCCGGCACGGGTGTGACGATCAAATACCATCAGCCGCTCGGCATTCATGTCTATCTCGAAGCGTATTCCTGGAATGATCCCTTTGCCGACGCGTTCACGATTCTGGACTACACGGTGACAAACATTCCCACGGGGATGCGGATTGCGGGTGCCGGCGGCGAAACGGTGAACTACGGCGACGGCGTAATCCGCGAGTTTGCCGAAGGGGACACGATCTGGCTGGGCAAACCGATAACGGATCCCTACTTCGGGTTCTGGGCGGACGCCTCCGTGGGAAACATGAACTACACGAATATCTACAACAACAGCGGCGGTCCCGGAGGGCGCTGGAACTGGTACGACAACCTGAACGGCTACGACAACGCAAAACATCTGGCGATGCAATACGATTTCGACGGTGACGCCGGGTGGGCTCAGAGCTATCTCGGGATCAAGGTGCTCGGGGCAGAGCCAGTGGATGCGGATTCCCTCCCGCCGAACTGGGGTGCCTTTTTCCACCAGTGGACCTGGCAGGGATCGGCGTTCTCCGGCGAGTTTCCGATGCCACAGACCGAGGAAGACCGGTACACGGTAATGCGTTCCGGGCTCGACGGCAGCCGGCTGCCGTCGACGAGCGATTACCAGGAATCCTGGATGCTGTTTCTCTCCAACGGCCCGCTTCCGGATCTTGCGCCGGGGGAGAGGTTCAAGGTCGCCTATGCGATCGTGTGCGGCCTTTGGAACGGCAGCGGGGAAGACAGCAAGGAGCGCCGCAGCAACCTCTATTTGAACGCCGACTGGGCCCAGAGGGCCTATAACGGGGAGGACCGCAACGGCAACGGGATTCTTGATCCGGGCGAGGACAAGGACGGCGACGGCAAGATCACGCGGTACATCCTCCCGGGAGCGCCGCCCGCACCCTCGCTGGCTGTTGTGCCTGCTGACAAGCAGGTGACGCTTTACTGGAACAACGCTCCTGAATTTACCGTCGACCCGATCAGCAACAAGAAGGATTTCGAAGGGTACCGCGTCTACTCCTCCCCGAAAACGCTGAATGAGGAGCTGTCGGGTGAATGGTCCCTGCTGGCTGACTACGACATCAACTACGATATCGACCCCACCGACAACGAAAACACACCGGTGGGCTATGATCTGGGAATGTCGGCGATCCATCTCGATTCGCTTGTCGCCAGCGGCGCGCTGACCGCGCAGCAGGAAGACTCGATCAAAAGGGCTGTGGATGCTCAGTTCGGATTCGAGCCGACGTACCGTTGGGTGAATCAGGGGGTGCACGACGGCTGGCCGCGCGAACTCTACTATGCCGTCACCGCTTATGACCGGGGCGACCCGGCGAACAACCTGCCGAGCCTGGAATCCAACAAGACCGCCAACCGCACTTTCGCCTATCCCGGCACGCGCCCGGTCGCGGACAGCGATCAGCGGGTCAGTGTCTACCCGAATCCCTATCGGGGACGGGCGGCGTGGGACGGGTTGAACGAGGATGAACGGCTGATTTGGTTCCGCTACCTTCCACAGCACTGCGAAGTAAACATCTTCAACGTGGCGGGGGAACGGATCGACCATTTTACACACAATGCGGCCACCTACGGTGCTGAGGATGTCGCGCGGATCGGCGGCGCGGCGACCACAGGCGAGAGAAGCGCTTTTGCGGGAGGGGAACACGCCTGGGACCTGCTGACGGAAAACGGGCAGGAGATCGCCACGGGGCTGTACATCTACGTGGTCAAGGACCTTGACAACGGGGACAAGAAGACGGGTAGATTTTTGGTGATCAAATAGAGAACCGGCATACGCCGGAGGAAGTCGAAAGGACGTGTGAGAACTTCATTCTCACCAACAGGGAGGTATAACGAAACATGCGAAAAGTTATCATCCTGATGGTCGTAATGCTGATGGCCGTCGCCGTGTCGCACGCCACGGAATGGCCAGGGATTACGCCCGTCAAAACGGTGCAGTACGTTGCCGACCCGGTGACCGAAGATCGCAGCACGTTGATGGGTGACACGGTTACTGTGGAGGGGTGGGTAACGTTCGAACCGCTGTCGAGAGCTACGGATGGTCAAGGGTTCTGGATGGCGGATTCTGCGGGCGCCTGGCACGGCGTCTACATCTACAAGTACGCGGCGGGCTTTGATTATGCCTTCGGCACGAAAGTCAGAGTCCGGGGAAAGGTGACGGAGTACAAATCCGGCAGCGACGCCAACGGCAACTACATCACGGAAATTTCGCCGATGGATGCCACGGCGGATGTGACTGTGCTTTCGGACACAGTTGACTGGACCGATTTGCCCGCGGCGTGCGCGTACACGGTGGTCCCGGCTGGACAACTGACCCCGTTCAACCGCACGGGCGCCGAGCAGTGGGAAGGCGTTCTTGTGCAGATGAACGATGTGACCTGCGACAACGCGGATGCGGGTTATGGTGAATGGTCCGTCAGTGACGGCGACAGCACGGTGTTGATCGACAACCCGCAAAACAGCACCTTCGGCTATTTCCACAAGCCGATGATGGATGAGCCCTTCGTGTACGTTCGCGGCGTTGTCAACGTTTCGTACGGGTACCACGTGCTTCCGGAAATCAGCCGCGACCTGAAGGTCGCGGAGGACCCGACAAACGGCTGGTACACCCAGTTCTCGTTCTTCAACCAGGTTCGTCCGACGGACATGGAGATCAAGATCGACGAGACCGGTAGCTACTACATGCTGGACGAGTCTTATTCGGCAAACAAGCGTTATTCACATTTTGATCCGACTCTTCCGGCAACTGCGATGGTGGATACCGTCAAGCTTCATGGTGTCGTCACCATGCCCACGGGTATTTCCTATGCTGGCGCTGGCATCAAATTCCTGATGTCCGACGCAACCTACGCGCTCGATGCGAGCCCGGTGGAGCAGCCCTGGAGCGCAGTTATGTGTTACAATCCGGATGCCACCGCATATCCAACTCTGTACGAAGGAGATGAGGTCTTTGTCACCGGATACGTTGACGAATACCAGATGAACGCCGGCAATATGACGGAGCTTTGGATCACCCAACCGATTGAAGTTGGTGACACCTATTCACGTCCAGCACCGGTTCAAGTAACCGTCCAGGATATGCGTACTCCCTACAAGATTGAACCTTGGGAGACTGAATTCGTGTATCTGCTGCATTCCGTGGTCATAGACAACGCCACAACCGGTTGGAGCTCCGTGAAGTTCGCGGTCGATGACGATCAGACGGATGAGTACAAAGAGATCAGCATCGACGGCGACTCAGACTTTAGCGGATCCCCGGAAGCGGACAACTGGGTTACGTTCGGTACACCTCCTGTGGGCGCGAACGTCGACTCCGTGACCGGTTGGGTCTATCCGCACTACGGCGATTACGACGACGCCGAGGATCCCGACCTGTGGATCTATAAGATCGAACCGATGCGTCCGCTGACCGACATCGTGATCGGTGAAGGTCCGCCTGTGATCGCTTCGGCAACGCGCGACCTGGTTGTCCCATCACCGACGGACGATGTCACGATCACTGCTGACATCTCGGACGACGTGAACGTTGACAGCGCGAAGGTGATGTACAAGATCGAGATCGACGGAGCCTGGATGGCGGTCGATATGACCAACACCACGGGAACAACCTACACGGCTGCGATTCCCGCTGGTTCGGATGGCGACAACTTCTGGTTCTTCGTCCAGGCGTACGATACCTGGGAGGATGCGTCGGTCCACTATTCAATGCTGCCGAGTGACACCTCGCGCGGTCTTTACGGCTACACGGTGAGAACCGGCGGAGTGTTGGAGATTAGTGACATTCAGTACACTCCCTACTCCGACGGCAACAGCCGTTTCGCTGGCTATGCAGTCACAGTCACGGGCACCGTGATCGACAGCTTCGACGTTGCCAATCAGTACGGCTACGACCAGGGGTGCGCGTACTATCTCCAGTCGGGTACGACTGCTGATTGGAACTCGATCCTGGTGCACATCAACAGCACCGACATGAGTGTCGGCAGCACCGTCGAAGCGGGTGACAACATCACCGTAACCGGCACCGTCAACGAGATCACGGGAAGCAGCAAGTTCGACTACAACACCCGTTTGCGGAGCGTTGGCACGAACTTCACCGTGAACAGCACCGGCAACGCCATCACCTTCTACGTGATTCCCGCAACTGATCTGACCGACACACCTGAGCTGTACGAGAGCCAGGCGGTGAGGATCAACAATCCGACCTTCGTGCAGGCAAACCAGTACGACTGGACTTTCGAAGCCGATGGCGTCCAGTTCCTGGTCGATAACGACATGGTCAATTATGCCGCCAACAACTCGACTATCAAAGCTTGGTTCAGCGGACTCGCTCCGGATACGTCGGACAGGACCCCGGACTGGATTCGTGGCGTCTGGATGTTCAGCTATGGCACCTGGAAGCTGGAGCCGCGTCTCTGGTACGATGTGCAGGGTCTGAGCGGACCGTACGTCAATTCCGTCGCTGAAGCGGGACTTCCGACGACCTTTGCGCTTCGTCCGGTCTATCCGAACCCGTTCAACCCGTCCACGACGGTGGCGTTCCAGCTTCCGAAGAACGTTGCTGTCAAGGCGATCGTTTACAACATGCTCGGCCAGAAGGTCAGGACTCTGATCGACCAGCCGATGGCCGCCGGCCAGCACTCGGTGGTGTGGCACGGTGTGAACGAGTCGAACGTGCCGGTTGCTTCGGGCGTTTACTTCCTGCGTTTCGACGCGGGTAATTTCCACAAGATGCAGAAGATGGTCCTGATCAAGTAACCGATCGGGCTTCTGCCGGTTACAACGATAACAACCTCCCCGCGCATCGGCGTTGCAGGCGGTGCGCGGGGAGGAGATTCATTCAAGCAAATATCAAGATGTCCTACCCGGGTTTGGAGGAGCGCTGGAGATGAGTGTACTCAGGACGGGTTTCCTGGTTTTGGCGGCGGCGCTGGCGCTTGGGATGATTGCGCTGGTCCAGCTCGGCTGTCAGAGCCTTAATCCCGTTGCGGCGGACGGTCTCGAAGGAAACGCACAGGGCAGCTCGAACAATCTGCCGCCGCAAACCTATCTCTCGCTGGTGCCGAAAGCGGGCACCCTTCCGGCCGCCAGCTCAAGCCAGAAGACAATTCACTGGTGGGCCGAAGACCCCGATGGGTGGATTGTCAGCTACATATACCGCTGGGGCTTGCTCGTCAGCGACACGAGCGGGGCTGTTGCAGACACCCAGTGGTATGATGACAATTGGCAGCAGGTGAGCGACTCCACCTGGAATGAGACCGAGCAGGAGCAGCTGGATTTCACACTTCCGATCCGCACCCCTACAGCAGATTTCACCTTTCAGGTTAAGGCCATTGACAACAGCGGGGCGGTCGATCCCGATCCCGCAGAGATCACGTTCCCGGTTTTTAACAGCCGTCCGAAAGTAGCCTTCAAGCTTCAATCGAATCCAATCACGTATGCAGGGAAAACATTCACGACGTTCAATGTCCGATCCTTCGCCTGGGATGCAACCGATCCGGATGGCTATCAGACGATCGACAAGGTGTTCTACGCGCTCGATCCACTCCCTGGCGACACGACCTGGGAAGAGATGGACGCGGTGTACAACTCAGTCACTCTGCGTGATCTCACGACGGGAGATCACATATTCTGGTTGAAAGTGGAAGATCTTGCCGGATATCAGTCACCTACGATCCATTTTCCGGATTCAAACGTCGCTACGGATCCCGCCCACTGGAGAGTGAAACAGCCGGCTGGCGACTACCTGATCGTCGACGACTATGCCCTTGACCAATCCAATACACATCTGGATTTCTACAGAGCGATCTTTGATTCATTGTATGGCGCTGAGGGGACCGCTTATAGCACTTGGGAGCTTGGGACGGAGTTGCCTTATGTGTCTGCGGACATTTCAGAAACGCTGATGAAATTTAAAAAGATACTTTGGTATTCGTTTTATGGTACTCCACTTCTGACCCAAGCATTCAACTCGATGTACAGCTTCATCAACACTCCCGGAAATCGGATGCTGCTGACGACGATGACGGTTGATACGGGAATGGTCCTTGACTTGTCCGATAGCCTATACTTGCTCAATTATGACCCGACTTATCTGCGAGTCAGAACAAATGCCCAAGACACCGTGCTCTTCGTACCTGAAAGCGGTTCAGATTTTCCAGAGTTGATGTTACGCCAAACGGTCAGTAATGCCTGGTATGCACTTGTGGAAAATCCAGGTGCGGAAGTCGTTTACCGGCTGGATCCAAGCGTGAAAGATCCACCTCAATATGCAGGCACTCCAACCGTTTGCATTCGCAGGGTTGATAAGTCATATACGCTGCTTACAGTGCCTTTGTGGGTAGTCTACGATCCTGTAAGTATCGGCAAGTTCATCCAGGTGGTGTTCGATGAGTAGGAGAAACGGGACAACGCGAATCATCGCGGCGACACTGTTCGCTGCCTCGTTGCTGGCGGCGGCCCCAGCGCTCGCGGGGCGCATTCTTGGCACTATCACCGACGCCAAGACCGGCGAACCGCTCGTGGGCGTGAACATCATCCTCAAGGGGACGTACAAGGGTGCATCCACCGACCTCGACGGCAACTACGCGATCATGGCGATCAATCCGGGCAGCTATGACCTGCAGGCCAGCTTCATCGGGTACAAACTCTACCTGAAGACGGACCTTCGCATCGAGGGCGATGAAATCATCACGGAGGACATCGCCCTGGAGCCGACGGTGCTCTCGCTCGGGCAGGAGGTGGTTGTCGTCGGGCAGAGACCGCTGCTTGACGTCGACCAAACGGCGACGTCGCGCACGATGAACAGCAAAGAGATCACCGAGCTCGCCGTGGAAGGGCTGAACGACGTGATCGGCCAGCAGGTGGGAGTCGTCCGGGACAACAACGACGTGCACATCCGCGGCGGCCGAGCCGACGAAAACATGTACATCATCGACAACCTGTCGGTGAAAGACCCGATCAGCGGACAGGGCTTGGGCGTCTACATCTCCGCGGAAGCCGTCAAGGAAATCGAGGTGATCACCGGCGGGTTCAACGCGGAGTACGGGCAGGCGATGTCGGGGCTGGTCAACGTGGAGACGAAAGAAGGCGGCGACGTGTGGGAGGGGAGCTTCCAGACCAAGAGCGATAACCTCGCCAGCTGGCCGTCACGGCACCAGAATACGAACAACGTCGAGTTTTCCCTCGGCGGACCGGACCCGATCACAAGCGGCGCGTTGAAATCCGCGGGTCTTTACATCCCCGGAAAGGCGACGATTTTCCTGAACGGCTACGGCTACACCTCCGATACCTACCTGCCGAACGCCTCGGGCGATCTGATCCCGATTCGAAGCCAATGGAATCCATTTGCTCTTCGCGAGGAAAACAATTACTCGATCATGGCGAAATACACCTACAGGCCGATCCCTACGTTCAAAATTTCCTATAACTTCGGCCAGAGCCTGCAGATCAACCAGGGGTACTTCGACGCGGTCGTGGAGGACAAGAAGTACTTCCCGCTCGAGTACGAGGACATCCTTTCGCAATACAATACGATCACCCGCGAGGGACTCCAGCACGGTCTAAACATCACGCACACCCTGTCGAACAAGACCTTCTATGAGTTGACCCTTGGGAATTTCTACAACCGGGTGACCAGTGCTCCCCAGGGGAAGTACTACACGGACTACACCCAGCCCGTGGATGACCTGCCGGTTTTCTACGACGTGGGCGCCCTGGGCGAAATCACCACGAAAACCGGGGACGGCCTCTGGGACGCGGGGAACGGGGACACTTATCACGACCACTATAACGACACCTTCCAGCTGAAATGGAAACTGACCAGCCAGATGAATACGCGCAACCTGGTGAAGTTGGGGGTCGAGTACGAGCAGACGAAACTGCAGTCGCTGACGGTGCACGATCCGTGGGTTGCCTCGACGGCGCTCGGCGGGGATTATGACATGTACAACGCGATGTCCGAGGCGGGTACGTTCTACGCTCAGGACAAGATCGAATTCAAGGGCATGATCGCCAACGTCGGGCTTCGCCTCGACTGGTGGGCGCCCGGCAAATACGTGGAAGACGCGATCGCCGATCCGAACGTGATTACACTGACTCCTGCGGCGCGGCAGTTGTTCGAGGATCAGACGCAGGAGATTCTCGGTCGCCGGATCAAATCGCACCTGAGCCCGCGCCTGGGCGTCAGCCACCCGGTGACCGACGCGGATGTGCTGTTTTTCAATTACGGCCATTTCAGCCAGCGTCCCAAGTACGCGTATGTCTTCAGCAAGCTGAGATCCTACAGCCCGAGCACTTACCAGCTTTTCGGAAATCCGAACCTGAATCCCCAGACGACGGTGTCCTACGAGATGGGAATCAAGCACAGGTTCACCGGCAACCAGGTGCTCGAAATTTCCGCGTTCTACAAGGATCTGTATGATTATGCCACGTCGTTCCAGGTAACCAGCTCGAACCCGCGGCTCGGGAACATCTCGTACTACCAGTATTTCAACCAGGATTACGCCCGGGTGCGCGGTCTCGAGTTCCGGTTCCGCGCGCGGCAGGGAACCTACTGGTCGGGGAACGTGGATTTTTCCTACCAGATCGCCACGGGCAAGAGTTCGAGCTCGCAGGCGGCGATCCAGGCGGCGGCGGACACCCACATCCAGGAGAAGACGTTGGGTGAGGAGTATCTAGCCTGGGACACTCCGATCCGGCTCGGGCTGACTCTCTGGTTGAGGGTACCTGAAAACACTTCGCCCTATTGGCTCGGCATTCACTGGCCGAAAAACTGGGGAGGGAGCGTCCGTTGGGATCTATCGACGGGCAAACGGTACACCCCGATCGTACTCACCAACAACGGCCAGGACTACCAGGAGTCGGGGGCGCGCTACAGCGAACTGGCTCCCTGGTGGAACACCGTGGATCTCAAGCTCTACAAGCAGTTCCCGCTTTCCAAGAAGATGAGCATCCGGATCTTCATGGAATCGTTGAACCTGTTTGATTTCAAGGTGCCGAACCAGATCAACGCGCTCACCGGCCGCCCGTATGAAACCGGGGATCCCGCACCTCAGTCGTGGGAGAACGCCCAGGGATTCATTCTGGTCAACCCGAGCAGATACAAGGCGCCGCGTCAGGTGTTCTTCGGCACTTCGGTGAGGTTCTGAGCATGGGGCGCACGAACGTGAGATACGGAGTGAGTGGAAACGTCCTGAGAACGGCCGGCGTGGTCATCCTGTTCATTCTCGCGGCGAACCTGGCTGCGAATCCGGCCGAGGCCCAGAGTCTCTTCCCGAATTTCGGCGACCAGCGTGTCGGCACTTCGTCGATGACCTTTCTCAAGGTGCCGGTTGGCTCCCGGGCGGAGGGGCTCGGCGGCGCTTATGTCGCCATCGCCAACGACGCTTTTGCCTCGTTCTGGAATCCCGGTGGGATCGCCCAGATCAGCAATCGCTGGACTGGCGCCTACGCGCTGGACCCGGAACGGCCGCCGGAGGGTGTGAAAGGCCCGAGAACCCGGATGGGACGCCTCTCGGGAGGGCGGTACAACGTGGGATTCGTCCATTTCAGGTGGATCGGGGACCTGAACTACAGCGCGGTGAGCGCCGTGATGCCGATCAGCATCGGGGCGATCGGATTGTCCGCGGTCAGCCTGCAAGCGCCGGACCAGGAGATCACGACGGAATACCGCCCGGACGGAACGGGGGAGTACTACAGCTACGGGGATGTTCAGTTTGCTGCGACGTTCGCCTGGGAGATGACACAGAACTTCTCCTGGGGGGTCACGCTCAAGGGCGCGCGCGAAACGCTCGCCGATACGCATATGGACAACGTGATGATCGACTTCGGCACCTACTACTGGACGGGGTATCGCGACCTGCGGATCGGTGTGGCGTTGATGCATTTCGGGCCCAATGCGCGCCCCGAGGGAAGTTTCCTCGCTCCCGATCCCAACGGCGATATGGTGCAGACCAACTTCACGGAATTCAGCCCTCCGACCGAATTTCGCCTGGGGACCGCGATGACGCTGTTCGCCGATGGGCCGCACCGTCTGCTGGCGTCTATCCAGTTGAACCACCCGGTGGACAATTCGGAGAATTTCACGGCCGGCGCCGAGTACGGATTTGCGGGGCAGTTCTTCGTGCGCGGCGGAGTCAAGGCCAATACGGATGAGGATCCCTGGACACTCGGAGCGGGTCTGCGGCTGCCGTTCGGATCGACCGCGATGAGTGCGGATGTCAGCTACACGGAATTCGGATTGTTGGACCAGGTGACACGCCTGAGCCTGGAATTCTCTTTCTGAGGATGATTGAGCCAATGATGCGGCACGATGCGATACACTCACCCAAGGCCGTGGTTTTCGGGCTGGCGCTTCTTCTGTTCGCCGGTCTGGCGTTCGTCGGATGTGGCGAGCATCCCGCGCTACCGACAGCGATTGAGAACAAGGTCGAGGACTTTGGCGCGAACGATACGAGTTTCGTCCGCATTTCGCCCGACTGGGATGCTGCGAATGGATACACCTGGACGAATCCGACCGACATTCTCATCGGTCCTGACGGTTTCGTGTACGTAGTGGATTTCACCGAAGTGGACGGAGGTTCGAACGGCCGCGTGGTTCAGCTGACCACCACCGGCTCCGTCGTCAGAAACAGCCTTTTTACTTCCGTGACGGACACTTCAAACGGTCCGCGAGGGATCGGCCAGGACACCAAGTTGAACCTGTACATGGTCAACGGCACGGACAAGATCTATTGCTGGAATCAGTACGTGGCCCAGGTGGGCGTACAGGAGCTGGTGCAGACGATTACGTTGGCGAATCCGGAGACGGAAGATACGATAAGAATCGACAACACCCAGCCTCTCTATCTGCAACTAGGCGGGGCGAACACCGCAGACTACATCGTCGTGGACTACACATCGACGACGGAACCGGATTCGCTGACCCCACTGACGGCACCCTACCTCTTTTACGTGGATCATACCTATGCAGTCGGCACGCTGACGAAGCCGAAAATTGTAGATGTCGCGGGCGGGGCGGCGAATTCGAACAAGCTCTATTACGCGGATGAGCAGGATGACCGGATCGTCGAGATCAACGTCCTGCCGTCGCGAATCCTTCTGTTGAATAACGGAGTGACGTTTTACGCGTACGTCGGCACGCCGAGCGCGGTTGCCGTCGGGGCAGGACAGGGACAGGGGTCGGTCAACTCCCCAACCAGCCTCGTCACACAGGGCGGGGCCAGCTCGACGTCCATCCTGTTCTCTCAGACAGCCGGCAACTTCCGCGTCCAGAGGGTGAGCGGGGCGGGGTCAAACTGGCACTTCGACATCGCCGTCACCGAGGCGGGCGAGCCTGAACTGCTGATGCTGGATTATTTCGACAAGCCGATGTCTGTGGCCGTAGGAGAGCGGGACGCCAGAGGTTTGGGGTTGATTTACGTTGCGGACCAGGCGCAGAACCGGGTGACGGCGTTCTTCCCGAGCGGCTTCAAATTCCGTGAGGTTGCCATCGAACCCGAGTTTATCGATTTGCAGGCGGGGCAATCGCTCGACGACTACCTGGCCCAGCGGGGTGACGAACTGGATGCGGTGTTGAATCCCGACCTTGTCGATTTTTACGCCGCCCGGGACACCCCGGTTTCCCTGGACTCCGCTCAATCGCTGGTCAGCATTCTGTTGTCGATGGGAATCTCATACTCCGACCTGCTGGATCCCCCGGTCGGCGAGACGTACATCGCTCCGCAGGACACAACCTTCGATCTTTCCGTCGCGGCGGATTCGACGGTGAAGGTGCTGTGGCCGATCCTGGACGGTCCTGCCGGAGTCGCTACGGCCGAAGGAGTCGTCTATATCTCCGATACCGGAAACAACCGTCTGCTCCGGTACATTCGCACGGACGCGAACACGTACCTACCGAAAACGCAGCAATAGCCCGGGGTTTGACCGAGATCAGGATATCGCCGCGCCTTGACAAGGCGCGGCATTTTTATTGACGATCGAGCCCAATGCGATCAGATCAGCTCGGATCCAAACTGATCCGGTTCCTTCCCCGAGTGAATCGCTTTGAGCTTCCCGGCCAGACCGTCAGCGAGCCGGGTTGACGAATAGTCGACGGGGCTGGATGAGCCGGGCTTCAGCTGCCGCACTCCGACGACGCCCCAGGCGGTGCCGGTACAGACCACCTCCCGCGCCGAAAGCAGTTCCTGAACGGAGAGGGCGCGCTGCTCGACGCGAAAATCCATTTTGCGGAGAAGGAAAAGAACCGAAGCCCGGGTGATCCCGGCGAGGATCTGGTCGGAGAGGGAAGGTGTGACGACGAGGGAATCATCGAGGAGGGCGAAAATGTTGGCACCCGTCAATTCGGAAACAGCGGCGGGGTCCCTCGCGTCGCGGAAGAGCACATCGTCAAATCCTTCGCTCTGCGCCTGCTGCCGGACGAGCAGGGTGCCCGCGTAGTTTGCCGAACATTTGGCATGGCCGATTCCTCCGGCGGGAACGCGCGCTCTGTCGAGCAGCAGAAGCCGCAGTCCGCGAGTCGAGGTTTCGAAATACTCCCGCACCGGGCTCGCGTAGAGAACGAAACGCGCGGAATCCGGAATACCGAGGCCGAGGCGCGGCGCGTCGGCGAACAGAACCGGACGCAGGTACAGCGATCCCTCGCCAGTCGGAGGCAGATGGGAGACGTTGCGGAGGGCTGTTTCGCGGGCGACGCGGATGAAATCGTCGACGGGGAAAGGTGGGAGGCCGACGATCTCCGCGGACCTCTGAAAACGGAGGGCGTGGTCGCGAGCGCGAAAGAGCAGGATTCGCCCGCCGACGGTGCTGTGCGCCTTGATTCCTTCGAACACGGAGAGCGCGTAGGAGAGCACCGACGCCTGCAACGGGATCGCAAGTTTCTCCTCAGGGTCGATCCACGTTCCCTCATCCCATCCCTTGCCGGCATGGAAGGAGGAGGCGAATGCGGCCTCCGTAGGGTGATATCCGAATCCGGATACTGTCATCGCCGTTCCTCTCGAAACCAGGCGCTCCACGCCTCCATCCGTTGTACGAACGGTTCCCGCTGGCCGCGTTCGACCTCCTGCTCGATGCGTTCAAGACTTTGCCGGAAACTGTCGAACAGCTCACTCCGGTGCCGGTTAATCCGTTGAATGTGGAAATAGAGATTGGGATTTTCGGATACGACCTCGTGAGTCACCTCGCGCTGGCGGTTGAACGTGGTGCCGCCGAGTTCGCGCAGCCGCGTGTGGGATTCGGCGGACGAAGCGAGCAGGTCCGCGGCGAGCAGGTTCAGCAGGTGTGGCAGGTTGAGAACCCGGGACATGATTCGGTCGTGATCCGCGAGCGGAATGCGGACAACGTGCACCGCGGAATCTGAGAACAGCTCGGCGGCAGCGTCTTCGGCCTCTTTGCACCCCGCTTCGCAGACGATCAGGTTTTGTCCCGTCAACAGGTCCGCCTCCGCGCCGAACATGGGGTGGATGCTGGCGATGCGCACTCCGTTTTCTATCCAGTGCGGCATCTCGTCAATGAACTCCGACTTGAGGCTGGCGACTTCGAGGACGACACCCGATGGACGCAGCGCCGCGAGCCGGCGAAGGAGATCTCCGGTCTGGTCGAGGGGGACGGATACGACGATCAGGTCGGCGTTCCGTGAGGAAGCCAAATCGTCCCCCTGTTCGATCACTTTTGTGGCATATCCTCGTGAAGCCAGGAAACCGACGAACCATCTTCCCATGTGTCCGCCGCCCCCGATGACCGCGGCGGTTCGTCCGGAGCTGGGTTCGGTGGAGATGCGGTTGCGGCTTTGCAGGTGCACGGAACCCCGGATCAGCTGCAACACCACGGCTTCGAGCACCTCGGGGTCGATTCCGTGTCGCTCCGCGTGCCGATTCATCGCCTCCAGCACCCGTTTTTCCGTAGCGAAATCGCGAACCGGCATGCCGCGCGACGCTTTCTCTTCACCGATTTGACGCGCCAGATCGAGACGCCTGGCGATCAGTTCCGCAATCGCCGCGTCAACCTCCCGAATCTGTTTTCGCAGTTCTTCAAGCATCGTCTTCACCCGCTTCCGGCAGCACGCCGCGCAACGCGATCTGCCTCATCAGAGCGTCCACAAGAACGAGCGCCGCCATCGCCTCGGCAACCGGCACCACGCGGGGTGCAATACAGGGATCGTGCCGGCCCTGGACAGCAATGCGGTGCGGTTGATTGTCCAGCGTTACGGTGTTCTGCTCATGGCGGATGGAGGCAGGCGGTTTGACGGCGACGCGGAACACGATCTCGCCGCCGTTTGAGACGCCCCCGAGGATTCCGCCAGCGCGCTCCCCTCGCACGCCCTCCGGACCGATCGGGTCGTGAGCCTCGCTGCCACGCATCCGAGCCAGGGCAAAACCCATCCCGAATTCCACACCCTTCGTCGCACCGATCGAGAGCATCGCGGCGGCAAGCCGGGCGTCCAGCTTATCGAACACAGGGTCGCCGAGCCCCGTAGGAACGCCCTGGCAGCGCAGCTCAACGACGCCCCCGATGGAATCGCCCTGCTCCTTCACCTGCAGGATCAGAGCTTCCATCTTCGCCGCGGCGTCCGGGTCCGCACAACGGACAGGATTGGCTTCAATCGCCTCCGGGTCGAAAGTGTGAGCGTCTATGTCCCCAACAGAGACTACATGCGCGAGGATGTGAATGCCGCGAACCGCGAGAATCTGTCTCGCGACGGCTCCCGCTGCGACGCGGGCGATGGTTTCTCGCCCGGACGCCCGTCCGCCGCCGAGGTAATCACGGACCCCGTACTTTTTAAACCAGGAATAGTCCGCGTGCCCGGGCCGAAAGGTGTTGCGCAGATTCTCGTAGTCTTCCGGGCGTGTGTCGCTGTTGCGGACAAAAAGCGTCAACGGCGCACCGGTAGTCTCTCCCTCATGGAGGCCGGAGAGGACTTCAACCTTGTCGGTTTCGGCCCTCGGAGACGTGATCCTGCTCTGTCCGGGGCGGCGCCGGTCGAGTTGACGCTGTACCGCGGCCAAATCGAGCTTCAGGCGCGGTGGGACCCCATCGATAACAACGCCAATCCCGGCGCCGTGAGATTCACCGAAGCTGGTTACTCGAAAGAGTGTTCCAAAGGTGTTCGAGGACATCGGTCGCCTCGTCGATTGTAATCGCAGTTGTATCTATCGAATGTGCAGCACATCGCTGGTAGAGCTCGCGGCGCTGCGCGAGCACTTTTCCGATTTCGTTGGCCGCGTCGGCTCCGGTAAGGCTGGGACGCTCGGAGCCGCGAATGCGTTCCGCGAGAACCTGCGGATCGGCCAGCAGCAGGACCGTCCTTCCGGTGCGCGCGAGATCGCTTTGGGTTTCGAGATGCAGGATCACCCCGCCGCCGGTCGCCAGGATTGTCCCCTCACGGCCGTGGCGCTCCACGAACGCCTCGCGCTCCAGGATGCGGAACTCACTCTCGCCTTCCTGCGCGAAAATGTCCGACACGGAGCGGCCTGCCTTCCAC
>Ga0315555_1001735_pt1 | contig 15644 bp, 18 predicted proteins | sample SalMarSW160380MG_FD_202113 | JGI IMG/M metagenome (GOLD analysis project Ga0315555, IMG submission 202113) | Salt marsh sediment microbial communities from the Plum Island Ecosystem LTER, Massachusetts, United States - Salt Marsh Sediment SW1603-80 ... | reverse complement strand
CCTGAGGGACATTTACCCTCAAAGCTTGTTGTACAATAAAGTCAAAAAAGGCCGTGCGAGCAATCAAGAACTCATACATGCCAGGAGTGGTTTTGTTTTTTATCACCCATTCCCTTACTATGGGGTCTTTCAGCAGGCGCTTACGGTCTTCGATGAGAAACACCTCTGCAAGGTAATCTGGTTCTTTGACTTCTCCTCTCTCATCATGCGAGGCGAGAGCACGCAAAAAGACGGTTGCCATGGCTGTTTCCGAGGGTTGATATTCAACAGACTTCTTGTTCGTATCTGCTTCCATATGCTCGGACATTGTCCTTTAGCTTGTAATATGGTTTAGTTAGGCCCCATTCGCTGGAGCTGAGGTACCATAAATTGAACCTTTTTGTTGCGTTTGCGACTTTAAAATACACTACTTCGCTTCATCCAGTAGCAGGTCAATAATCTCTTTGATATCCTCCGTCGCCTTTGAATAGCCCGGTGCCGTGCCCTCGAAACCAGCCTCGCTCACTTTCGGGTCATAGTAAACTGTCCCCAGAGTCTTAACCTCTTTCTGGCTCAACTCTGTAATCATCCTGTTTTTGACCTTTGCCGAAGGCACCTTATTGAGGATAGCCCCAATCCTCCGGATACCCATCCCCTCCGCCATGTAGCCTATTTTCGCTGCCAGGGCCATGGACTCAAAGGATGGTTCAACTATTATCAGTACAGTGTCGGCGCTTCTCTCCACACCCCTGCCGAAGCTTTCAATGCCCGCCTCCATGTCCACCAGCACGACCTCTTTGTCTTTCAAAACGAGTTTGCCTATTAAGTCCCTGGTGACGTCTGCCATTGAGCAGGCGCAGCCCTGGAAAGGGTCCTCAATCTTACCGACCGCAATAAACCTGAGGCCATCGCGGGCGAGGGCATACTCCGAAGGAATATCGTCGATGTTGATTTCCTCCCGCGTTATCCACTCTGTATTTGGTTCGGATTCACCTTCAGAAAACCGGCTGAGGAGTGTCATCAGTGGCTTTGGCTCTTTGTTAAAACCGAACATGCGGTACAGTCCGGGATTAGACTCGTCGGTATCCATGACCAGCATGTTATAGCCCTCGTCCATCAGAGCATTGGCCATTAAGGTAACAATAGTGCTCTTCCCCACCCCACCTTTACCGGCGATAACCATCTTCTGGATGGCAGGCGTATCTGCAGCATTTGCCTTCAAATAGGCCCTGATTTTCTTTGATGCTTCAATCATCTCTTCTTTGGTGGTAGCACTACACATACCACAGTCGATGCAGTCTTCATCATCATAAAAAGGAGCCCCCATCGGACAATGAAACAGGCCCATTCCTTTTCTTCTCCTTATACACCTGTGACTTGCGACCTGAAGAAATGCAGATAACCAGCGGTGATTATCCAACAAGTGGTGCTATTGTGTTCTTGTCTAATATATGGCCCCGGCGTCCGGGATATGCTCGGGGGGACGTACAATCTTCATCGTTCGGGCATCGTTAGGACAGACAATTACGCAACAGCCACAACCGCGGCATATCTCGGGGTCAACATAAGCCCGTTCGGCGTTAACTTCAGGGTAGTACTTCATGCTAATGGCGCTATACTGGCACCGGTCAACGCAGATCCCGCACGCCTGGCATTTTTCCGGGTCGACTACAGCTTCAAAACGACTCTTGGCTGCTCCTGCCAGGGCGCCGCAGCAGCACCAGTGGCAATTACAGATTAACTGGTTAACTTCCTTCTGGTTTACCACCATGTTTACCACCGGGTACTGGTCGAACTTATCGTTGATTTCCATGGCTTCTTCGTAAGTAATCCTCCGGCTAGCTCCCCGGTCAATGTTATACTCAGCTGTCCGCCCAACGTTTATGCACGACTCGACCGGAACACCGCAATCTCTTTTCCGGAAAGACCTCTTGCAGCCACACGGTTGCAGGGCAATTGTCTCCTGCGATTTCAATATCTCTCTGATATCTTCATGGGGTAAGACACCGGGCAGGTCTTTGATTGATTTCCACCTGGGAACTATCCGGAACGCCGAGTACTCGGGGCGGAGTCTATCCGGCGTTGGCTTTCTGGTTATTTTACCATCGGGGCCGCCCCAAAGGTCAAAGAATTCGTCACCAAGCTCTTCGTCATACTTTGGATTACCCAGAGCGGCATCGTGCAATTGCATGAAGGTGCGGGCCATCTGAGGTCCTGCCCTGGTGGGGAAGAGAAGCCCTTTCTCATACAACTCCCGTATGTGCCTGTCAACCGTTTCTTTGTCCAGGCCCAGTTTTCTGGCGAATTCGTCAGATACCTCGAGCGACCTGCCGGCAGCGGCTTCTCTGTCGGGGTCGGGCAGGGCAGCCACTAACCTGGCCTGCTCCAGATTTGCCATCCTGGCAAGTATTTTTGCCATATGCTCCGACCTGCTCCCTCCAATCTTGGCGGCCAATTCCTGGTAAATAGGGTCAACTTCACTCATTAACCTGGTTACTCCTTCCTATATTGTTAGACCTGAATATTTCAGCCGTACAACCATTCTGTGTACATCCCTTACTTCATCTTTATCAGATATTGGTAGTTATTGCAAGTTTAATGGGGAGCATTCAGGGTGCTCGAGATACCGTTTCGGGCAGAAGGAAAAAATAATCCCCCGTGCTTTACTTCCTCTTAATTATAACCTAGACTGTGTATAACGATGTACCACCGGCTATTTTGCCGTAAAACACGTTGAAAGCCACGAAAAAATTACCTCGCAGGACACCTGCAGGGGTGGCCATGGTAGAATCTGGTTAAACAGGAGGGAAGCATGTCTGAAAGCGTAGACAGTAAATTGATGCTTCTGAAAGGATTCACCTTCGATGGTGATACCGGGAGGACCATTAGTGACCTTTATTCAGCTGTGAGCGGAACTGGCTGTACGAGAGATACCCCTTTCGCCATGCCTCTGTGGCTTGAAGGTGATGAAAGACCTGCGGGCGTAAACAGCTATCTGGACCCCGAAGGCAAGAGGATTCACATAATCTGGCAGTCAGACAACTCCGGGACATCGCGTGTAGTCGACGTTATTCTTAATGCCCCTTCCCTGGCAAGGGAAAAACCAGAAGGTGAGTCGTGCGATATTTGCAGCATAGACATAATGAAAGAGATGTTGCAGGGGGAGATGGAGGGAGAGTAACTAAGCAGTCAATGACTTGCCTCTGAGGCCTACCCAAGAGTTGGCTGGTCGCCTGCTTCCTAATCTGCACGAAGTGATAACTATGATAATATAAACCAGACAGGCAACTTTCGCTCACTGCCATCATTTTGACAATGGAATAGTCATCTATTTAGAATGCAGTCAGAAATAATGAACGAGTTACCGGTATTTCCAATTGGTGTGGTCTCAGAACTGCTGAATGTCCACCCTGAGACCATCCGTGTGTGGGAGAGGTACGGGGTAATCAAGCCACAAAGGAGAAGCGGCAGGCGATTTTATTCCGAGACCGACCTGCAGCGGTTGCGGTTCATTCAGAGGTTGATAGCGGAAGAACTGAACCTGCCGGCCGTCCGTCATTATCTGCGACTTTACCCTTGCTGGCAGCGGGACGGCTGTCCGGCCTGTATGCACCGTTCGGAGCTTGCCGTATGTGCGAAACCGTGCTGGAAAGAGGAAGGGACTTATTGCCAGGTAAATGGTAATGAGGACACTTGCTCAGGCTGTGAATTTCGAATAGAACTGGAGCAACGACAGGCCTCACAATAGACCGGGAGCCCCCATGCTCCGCTATGCTCTACCAAACTATCTTTCCTCTTTATTTTTGTTTATTTATGGATATTTTCCATATTACACTATTACACGCAAAACTTGCCCCCCATTATATGACTAACTAATCCTATCTACCTCCGTTTATAAATAGGACTCTTGTCCCTCTTAATGTTACTGAACTATTACTCAGATTATCAGAAGAGTCCGATTTAGCACTATTATTTCAATATTAATATTTAACTCACTTAATATATACTATTGACATATCAGATTTTCCGAGATACGCTAATACAACAATATTCGCAAACTCTCCCTCACAGTAAATAAAAAATCATGTCGCTCATACTGGCTTCTGAGAAAGGTGTCTGGAAGCACTGGGTTATTACAGCTTGGAAAAGGAGATGAAAAAGTGAATGTTGAGAGTAAAAAAATCCCACAGGTCAATTTACCCAGAGGACTTGCCGGAAGACTTACCTTCATATTTATGAACAGGGGGCACAGGTCTATATATGAAAATGTGGCCAAAGTTCTGGAATTACAGCCAGATGACGACCTTCTTGAAATAGCCTGCGGGAATGGCTACTTCTTACAAAAATACGCTTCACATGTCCATAGCGTTGCTGGTTTAGACCTGTCGGAGCTTTCCGTAAAGCTGGCAGCCGGGAAGAACAAAGGCCGTGTCGCTGCGGGGACCGCAGAATTTGTCCGTGGTGATGCGTCACAATTACCATGGGAAGACAATAAGTTCAGTGTTGCCGCATCAATGGGTAGTTTCGCCGGGTTTCCCAAGCCGCTAGAGTCGTTAAAAGAAATGTACCGGGTGCTGCGCTCTGGAGGCAGAGTCATCATCAGCCTAGAGTGGAACGCTGAAGACGGCAAAGACCATTCGAAGGAAGTTGGCAAGTATGGGTATCATATCTGGTCAGAAGATGAAGTACGAACCATGTTTGAAGAAGCCGGATTCTCGGATGTCACTTTTACCTACGCAAAAGGACTCATGATGCCCAAGATGATGCTCACACGCGGGGTGAAGCAATGAACTCTCATTCCTCATCAGGTAAGGAGGCAAGCAATGTCGGCTATACCAGCTTTTGAAGTAGACGTTTGGAATGCCTGGATTTTTATCGTTCCCTTTCTCCTAGTAACCTATGGTATTTCATTTGCCTTTGTCAGCAAGAAGTCGGCCCTATGGTCATGGCCAAAATATAGCAGTCATCAAAGATTGCTGCTCGTATTCTTTATGGCGGTCTCATTAGCCTCATGGATTTATAGTGTTTTCGTGCCACTAGAATTGGGTACAGCCTGGTTTTACACCGGGCTGCCTGTGTTTTTAATAGGGATGCTATTTGCCACGCTGTCCACGCTGACCTTCGCCAGGACATCACCGGACAGACCAAATACAAGCGGTATATATCGGATTTCTCGGAATCCGATGTACCTTGGCATTCTACTGGCATATATCGGCATAGGACTGGCCGCAGCCTCGTGGGTATACCTGCTTCTGGCTGTCATATACCTGATTGTGCAAATTATATTGCTGGTACCTCCCGAGGAAAGCCTGTGTCTGGAGAGGTTCGGAGATGAATATCGTGAATACATGAAGAGAACGCCGCGATTGATAGGTATACCAAAATCTTAAACCAGTAGCAAATGAGGAAGTAAAAATGCAAGATGTGAAAAGAATTGAGAAGGAAAAGAAATACTGGGATAAACTCAGTCCCGAATACGACCAATTCATAGAGAAGCACTGGGGAATCTATCAATCATCATTGCTGGATAAAATATCCAGTGATGTTAATGCAGGGGATACTGTTCTGGAAGTCGCTTGTGGTACAGGGTTGGTAGCTCTGAAGGTAGCTGAGCGAGCTTATAAAGTATACGGCATTGACATATCAGCGCCGATGATTAATGAGGCAGAGAAAAAGATGAGAGCAAAGGGCTTTGACAATGTAGAATTTTTCGCAGAAGATGCCTATTCACTTCATTTTGGGAACGATGTATTTGATACGGTTATTTGTAACAACGCATTACATAACATGACATACCCCCAAAAGGCTTTGTCTGAGATAAAAAGAGTTCTAAAACCGGGTGGACGGTTTATTGGTGTAATAGTTGGATTTGGAGAAGCTCCAATATTCAAGATGCTGTTTACGATTTTCAAACCGTTTATCAAACTCCCGGTTTTTCACAAGTTAAACCTGGATGAGACGGCCGACATGATAAGAGATTCGGGGCTTTCTATTATGAATAAAGAAATCCTGAAGGAACCTCAAGATAGGATGCCACTGTTATATGTGCTTGCCGAATTGAAGGAGTGAATCATACCACTTGCAGAGGTAGAGAAACAATGAATCTGCTTATTTTCGGGGCAACGGGTGGAACAGGCCGTGCAATCGTTGCACAGGCATTGGAACAAGGACACAGGGTAACGGCCTTCGCGCGCAATCCTGCTGCTATCATAACGAAACATAAGAATTTAGCAGTCGTGCAGGGGGATATTTTAGATTACGCTTCGGTTGAAAGGGCTGTTAAAGGACAAGATGCGGTATTATCGGCACTTGGTACCAAGGCTATTTGGAGAAACACCACTATTTCTGATGGGACGCGAAATATCATCACTGCAATGGAGAAATACGGAGTCGAAAGGTTCGTGTTCGAGTCATCACTTGGCATTGGTGACAGCAAACCACAAAAAAGACAACTCGGACTGCCTTACAAAATCATTATCATTCCCATCCTGGGCCGAAATATGTTTCAGGACAAGGAAATCCAGGAACGCTACATCATGCAAAGCACGCTGGATTGGGTCATCGTCCGACCCGCGGTGCTAACCAATGGTCCCCGGACCGGTGTCTATCGCAGCGATTTCAGCGCTACTGACACGTCCATCAAGGCAAAAATATCGCGGGCCGATGTTGCTGATTTTATGCTCAAGCAGCTTACGGACGACACCTATGTTCACAAAACGCCCAGCTTATCGTACTAATAGATAACTATGAATTGTAGGGTATGGTATGGTTCTATGCAGGTCTTACTGTGAATATGTGGAACGAACGCCTAGATTGATAGGAATACCCAAATCGTAGAGAGAATGAACTAAAGGAGGCGAGCAATGTCGGCTACACCAGCCTTTGAAATTGGCGTCTGGAACGCCTGGATTTTCATGTTTTTGCTACTAGTACCCCTTTTCTTGTGGCCATTGAACATTATTCCCGCAGGTCGAGAGGAGGGGAGTGATTTCACTGCTGAGTTCAGCAAAATACAGAAGCTTGCACTCATTTCTCTTCACATCATATATCTTCTCTTGGTTATCTACTCTATCTTCATACCGTTAAAATTGGGTACAGTATGGTTTTATACAGGCCTTCCTATTTATTTATTAGGTTTAATCCCGTATGTAATGGTTTTTGTAGGTCTTGCGACTACACCACCTGACAAGCCTGTTACCAAAGGAATATATCGTTATTCAAGACACCCGATGTACATCACACCATTTCTGGCATTTTTGGGAGTAGGCATAGCTACGGCATCTTGGATTGTCTTATTACTTTCTGTTGTATATATGGTTATGTCGCTTCTATTTTTAGACACCGAAGAACGCCACTGCTTGAAAGTCTATGGCGATGCCTACCGTGAATACATGAATAGAACCCCGAGATGGATAGGAATACCGAAATCATGAATAATAAGAAAGGGGATGAGAAAGATGGCGGAAATACCAAAGGACATGAAGTTCCTACTATTCGGAATGGGCCCTAAATGGCATGCACGCGCTTCGATGATTTTTGACTGGCTGGGTCTGGTGTGCTTGATAGTAGGCATTATCGGCGATGCGGCAAACAGGACACCCGGACTAGAACCAAGCAACTGGATATTGCTGGCCATTGGACTCTGGGTGTGGGGTTTGTGGGCATGGTTATGCGCCTATACTGCAGCCAAGGAGGAGTAGACTTCTAAAACTGCGTCGCGGATATCATAGCTTCCGAGGCTATTAAAAAATCATTCGGTAATTGATAATGCCAGATTGGAGTGAATTTACCCCGGGACACTGGATAGGTCTGGGGGTAGTGGGGTATCACGTCTTTCTTACACTGCTCTGGATTGTACTCAAGCTCACCCTGAGGAGACGCGTTGCCCCCTGGTGGCTATTTATTGGTTACAGCGGTGGTCTGCTGATATTCTTGCCGTTTATGGAGTTGTTTCGAAATCCCTGGTGGAGGAGAAAGTGGCTGGTAAGGGCTGGTGTTAAGAGAGGGCACGTTGTCCTGGATGAGGGGTTCGGTATGGGCACATCGTCAATTGTAGCTGCCCGCATCGTAGGACGGGAAGGGATGGTCTATGCCCTGGACAACGAGCCGGTGCATGTATTGATTCTCTGGCTCAGAGCCAGGATAAGATGGATGAAAAATCTCAAGGTATTTCTCTCCAGCGCAGACTCTGTCAATCTGCCGGTTGAGAGTGTTGACGTTGTCCATGCATGTGATTCCTTTCATGAGTTCCCGATGGAGCAGACTTTGCAGGAGCTTTATCGTGTCCTTAAGCCGGCGGGAATATTGGCAATATGGGAAGAGCACGAGAAAAAGAAGGTGACCAACGCGTTAAATCAGGCTGTGGAACGTGGCATGTTTTCATTTATAGAACAGGAAAAGGGATTCTACAAGCTCATGAAGACCTAAGAAGTATATGCAAGGGGGGCGAAAGATGCTAAAGAAAGCAATCTGGTTAGTAACGGCCTGTCTTACTTTGCTGGCTTTATTATCTGCCAGTTGTAACGGCACTTCTACGACCTCAGACATGACACTCTACCAGAGCACAGAGCATGGCTTCTCTATCGAGTATCCAGAGGAGTGGTCGGAGAACGTACAGGGGGCAGGTACACAGTTTTCCATTGAATTCGCTGACCCTGATGGACTCCTTACCGCCAGCGTGTATTTGCAGTATGAATGCCAGGAGATTGTCTCATCGGACTTTATAGCTCAAGGTGAAACATACCTGAGTTCTGTGCCCGGATACAATTCAATTTCAGGACGTACTGTAAGCGTTGGTGGAGGTATTTCCGGTCATGAGATAGTGGCCAAAGGTGACATTGGAACAGGGCAAGTCGAGAAATTCAGGTTCGTCTTACTGGTGCGCGGGCAACAAGGTTTCTGGTATGGCGTTCATGGGGAGCCTGGAGCTTTCGATGAGCAGGAGGAGATTGTAGAAGATATAATGGACAGCTTCAAGCTCTTGTCCACCTTCACCTTTGCTGCGCCGGAGCCCTGGCCGGGAGGCACATATACTGGCACTGGCTTTTCCGTTACCATTCCCGAAGGGTGGTGCCAGTACCCGGTATTGCGTCCAGAGCATGTTTGCTATTTCGCGCCCCCTGAGAAGAGTCCATCGGTGCATATTTCTGTGCAGCCGCGCCTGGAAGACACCACCCTTCAGGAGTATGTTGATAGCATAGTAGAGGACATCCCTACCTCTGGTTACTGGGCTAATTTTAATCTCATTTCGAAACGGAGCGTGACCGTCGGTGGTCTCGACGCCTATGAGCTGGTATTCACCGGAATGTCGGACCTTTCTCCCGGATATACTACTGAGTGCAAGTATCTCATCGCCATCAATGGAGAGCAGGCTTTCTGGGTGATGGCAGTCACCTACCCGGACTTGTTCCAGCAGCATGAGGCAATTATTGATGAAGTCATCTATAGCTTCCGACCACAATAACGGCACGACAGCGGAAACGTTGTTTTGGCTGGCGATAGGGCTGGAATTGGCTGAGCTACACGATGAGGGTAATGTTGAACGCTAGGACGCCAATATGATAAATTCACTGGGGGAATCCATACCACAGATAGTAAGTATTATCTCTGAAAGTGTTTAACATGATTGAAATTACCGAAACCCCGCTATCTCCCGAGCGAGTAGTTGGAAAGGTGAAGAGTGACGGTAGCGGCTGTGTCGTCACCTACGTCGGGCTGATTCGCAACCAATCTCAGGGTAGACCGGTTCTTTCGGTAGAATACCAAGACCCTGGGGGAAGCGCTTCCAGCACATTACAAGAAATAGCCGATGAAGCCAGGCGCAGGTGGTCAATAGAGAACGTCGCTATATCCCACAGGATAGGCAAGCTGAAGGTCGGGGAAATTAATCTGGTGGTTGCTGTAGCCTCAGCCCATCGTGGTGAGGGCTTTGCTGCCTGCCAGTACATCATTGACCAGTTCAAAGAAAGACTACCTACCCGGAAGACAGAAACCTACCGGGACGGGTAGAGAAAGCGAGAAAGGACTAATGGAAATACAGATAACCACGCTAAGTGAGAACACGGCAAACTACGGCTGCCTCGGAGAGTGGGGACTCAGCATTCTGGTTGAGGCTGACGGAGTGCGAGTTCTTGTGGATACCGGACTGAGCTTTACGGCGGTGCACAACGCCCGGCTGATGGAGGTGGACCTGACATCTATCGACCGGATAGTGCTCAGCCACAGTCATGCCGACCATACCGGCGGCTTGCGAGACGTACTCGGCTTGACGGGCAATGTGGAGATAATTGCCCACCCCGATATCTGGGCGGATAAATATACCAAACGCAGGGGGGGAATCGCGCGTAGTATCAGGATTCCGTTCTTACGGGAGGAGCTGGAGGCTCTTGGAGCCCGCTTCAATCTGGTGAGAGAGTCGGTCCATATCACCGAGAATATCCTGACTACCGGGGAAATCCCGATGGTTACTGGCTATGAAGAGATTGACAGTCACCTGTTTGTTCAAGAAGGTGGTGAGCTTAAGCCGGACCCTCTCGCCGACGACCTGGCACTCATTATTGATACCGAGTTTGGCCTGGTCGTCATTCTTGGTTGTGCCCACCGGGGCATCATTAATACCCTGCGCCATGCGCAGAACCTCACCGGCAAAGAGCTGGTCTACGCTGTTATTGGGGGCACTCATCTCCTGGGGGCTTCTGAGGAACGGATGGAGAAGACCGCAGCCGAACTCAGAGGCATGGGGATTCAACGGCTGGGCGTTTCCCATTGTACTGGTTTCTATTCTTCGGCACGATTGGCTCAAGAGTTTGGAGACATTTTCTTCCTGAACAATGCCGGTACCCGTTTTACATTGCCGTAGCCAGCTCCAACTAAAGGATAAGTATAGTCTGAAGCTAATAAGGGTATATTTCAAATGAAAGGGTCATACATTTAAAAGGGGGTGCTTGAAGATGGCAGAAAAACGACTTGCAGACAGGGTTATCGGTGAGAAGTATGTGAGCGACGAGACGCGGCTCATTACTCCCACAGAATTGGACATTTTCTGCAATATCACTGGCATGAGGGGAGCAGCTTTTCTTAGCGACGAAGCGGCCAAGGCTTTCGGTATGAAAAGCAGACTGCTACCGGGAGCAATGTCACTGGCGATATTGTTCTCCTTGCTTGGCAAATTCCTGGGAAGTGCCATATTCACGGGACTTAACAATCTGAGATTACTCTCTCCAGTCTATCCATACGATACCCTGAGTGCAGAAGCCGAAGTAATCGGCAGAAAGGAGACCTCAAAAGGCGACAGGGTATTCGTGACTTATTTGTGGACTCTTAAAAATCAGGACGGCGTGACCGTTGCTCAAGGTGAAAACACCTGAATGGGTGCCAAGTAAAGAGAGCCGTGCTTGCTCTCCATCAATCATTCCAGAAAGAGACTAACTGAATAAATGGTGGTTACGGATGAAAAACTGGAGGGAAATCCTCTGGACTTCAATATTTACTATTCTGTGTATCGTCTGTTTCCCGGCAAACCCCCTCGTCTTAACCGGTGTTCTGGAAGTTGAATCATACCTTGTATTAACTATCATAGGTTGTATAGTCTGGGCTTTCGGTATGGTGCTGGTGATGGCGCCGATAGTCCTTTTCCCCCGTCGCGGCGGCGTCCCCAAGGGTAAATCATTCGTATATACCACTCGTCTGGTTGATACCGGGATTTATGCTGTCGTCAGGCACCCGCAATACACAGGGGGAATCTATGCGATTTTCCTAACTACTGTGCTATTGTATCCACACTGGCTATTTGCCATCTTGGGTGCTATTGGAACCGTGTTTCTGTGCTTGAGCACCAGAGAGGAAGATAAACGCCTCGTCGAAAAATTTGGCGATGAGTATATCAACTATATGCAAAGGGTGCCCGGCATGAATATCTTCTTAGGAATCATCAGGGCATGGAAGCGGCGGAACAAAATTGCCGAAACGGAGATAAGACAATCGCAGGCCAAGAACTACGCTTTCAGAGGCAAAAAGAGCGGGTAAGAAAGCGCCTCCTTAAATATACAAGAAGGGCATTTCGCATGCTGCCAGAAATGGATAGTCCACGAATTCTTGACGTGGGCTGTGGCTCCGGCGTTCCGACAATGGAGCTGGCGAGGTTAAGCAACGGAGAAATCATTGGGTTGGATATTGACCAGTCTACTCTGGATATACTTGCTGAAAAGATCCTCCGGGCAGGATTATCGGATAGAGTTAAAACAATGAAGTGTTCCGTTTTCAATATGGAGTTCTCTGACGAGAGATTCGATATCATCTGGTCTGAAGGCTGTATACACGTAGTTGGTTTTGAAAAGGGGCTCCGGGAATGGAGACGGCTCCTTAAGCCGAATGGATACATGGTGGTTCATGACGAGCAGGGCAACATCGACGAGAAACTGAGGTTAATTGCAAGCTGCGGCTACGAGTTACTTGGTCACTTCCTATTGAACGAAGACGTCTGGAGGGCGGAGTATTTTGCTCCACTGAAAAAACTCATTGCGGAAACTCTAGCTGAATATGCTGATGACCCGAAGGTTCTTGAAGCAGTTCACAATTCCCAGCGAGAAATAGACATGTTTGAGAAGAACCCTGAGCTCAATAGTTCGGTTTTCTTCATCATGCAAAACAGATAATAGCAATTCAAATCGTGAGCTTCGCCAGCAATATACTTGAGGTAACGAGCAACAGACCTTCATCCGACCTAGTCGGGTGCCTAAGGATATTTTCTCGTCAGTAGCCGAAGCGCTCGTGCCTCTGTAGAATTCCTGACATAGTTATTTGCCGCTGCGGCAGTAACGGCGCACTAATCATTTCTTTTAGCAGGGACCTTACCTGGGTTGGGGAGCCGAGACAAAATCTGGCACCGGATGCACCAAAGCCGACCTTAATTGACCACGCCGTGGCGGGGAGCACCCGAAAGACGTCTTCATCGGTCAGGTCATCTCCAGCTGCCAGTATAAAGTCCCACTTCTCTCTTGAGAGCCACCGTGAGGCCGCCTGCCCTTTGTTAACACCGACATTCTTGACCTCAACCACTCTACTGCCCTCCAGCACATGGAGGTTGAGATTGGCTGTGAGGTGCGTGAGTTCCTTCACCAGTTCCCTGGCTCTCACTTCACTGAGTGAGGGGTTACACCTCCTGTGGTGCCAGACCAGAGAGAACTTCTTTTCCTCGATGAATGAGCCGGGGGTCCTGTCCACCCAGAGTTCAAGGATTGGGCGTACTTCTTCCTTCCATTCATTAGTTATTTCCAGCGTTTGCTCCCACTCACCACCCTCGTCTTTAACCCACACGCCATGTTCGGCGACCAGTCCAATGTTCATGCTGCCAAACCATTCGTCTATGGAGTCCTTTTCCCGTCCGCTGATGAGTACCACCTGGTTACGAGGGTCCCCAGCGAGTCCCTGGAGCAACGTTGTGATCTCATCACTTGGCCTTGCCCACGCCGGCTTTCCCGTAAAGGATACAAGCGTGCCATCGTAATCAAGCAGAATTAGCCTTCGGCTGCTTTGTAAGAAGTCATTGACCAACCCCCTTTGTTCTTGGGAAGTCAGTGTCTTCACTTCCGCCTCTACTTGCAGTTTCTTGGTCTGGAGCAGCCTGTCGATAAACTCCTCAGCCCACCGCTGCACGTTATAGCGCATCAGGCGTTTCTGCATCGTCCTGTTGTTCTCAATCTGTTCCTCCTCCGGCATTGCCAGGGCTCTTTCCAGCGCCTGTACCATCTCTTCCTGGTTATTGACATTTATAACAATGGCCTCCCCCAGCTCCCTAGCAGCGCCGGCGGTCTCGCTGAGTATCAGGACTCCTTTACCATCTGACCTGGTCGCTATGTACTCCTTTGCGATGAGGTTCATCCCGTCTCGTACTGGAGTCACCAGCGCGACGTCAGCGATACAGTACATGGCCACAAGGGAGTGGAATGGTAAAGAACGGTAGAGATACCAGATAGGAGTCCAGCCCATCGTGCCGTATTTCCCATTGATTGCACCGACAAGCTCGTCTATTTCACTTTTAAGCAGGGCATATTGTTCCACCAGGGTTCGGGAGGGGACTACAACCAGAACAAGAACCAGCCTTTCTCTCTGTCCCGGGTGCCTTTCGAGAAAGAGATTATAGGCTGCGAGTCGCTCGAGGATGCCCTTGGTGTAATCGAGACGGTCTATTGACAGTATTACCTTGCGGCCCCCCAGCCTCTCGCGGAACTCACTGGCCTCTGAGCTAACTTTTCGGTTTCGGGCAGCGCTGGAATAGCGCTCATAGTCGATTCCCATAGGGAAGATATCTACTTTCACCAGGCGGTCATCAGCGGTGATTTGCCCCATGGTAGCCTCGTGGCCCAGTAGATTACGAACGCTATCAAGGAAATGCCCGGCATAATCATAGGTGTGAAAGCCGACCAGGTCTGCGCCCAGAAGCCCTTGCAAAATTTCACTGCGCCATGGCAGTAAGCGAAACACTTCAAGGGATGGGAAGGGAATGTGCAGGAAAAACCCTATTGTGGCGTTCTCCAGCTTCCTCCTGATGAGTCGTGGCAATAGCATGAGGTGATAATCATGCACCCAGATGATGTCACCGTCGCGGGCAACTTTCACGACTGCCTTAGCGAAGGCTTCGTTAACTCGTGTATAAGCCCGCCATGACTCCGTATCGTATAATGCGTATAAGGGAAAGTAGTGAAAAAGGGGCCAGATGGTCTTATTAGAGAATTCGTGATAGTAACCTTCAAAGTCCTGCTCAGAGATAGAGACTGGGTGCAATCTTTGCTCTCGCAGCTTTGCCATGACATCATTTAATTTGTCCCCTACCGTATCCAGGTCGATGCCAGGCCATCCAATCCAGGTACTATTACGTGATTTGTAGAACGTGCTCAGACCCGTAGCCAGTCCCCCAACACTGGTCTCGAAACGCAACCCTCTTTTACTTTTTTCGATGCTAACCGGTAACCGGTTAGAAACGAGCAATAGCCTAGACATATGGCCTACCTCCTGCCCCCTGTATCACTACCCTGTATCATTAACATATGGAAGCTCTTGCCCCAGAATAGATTTAAGGGGGGCACTACTGGTGAAGATAGCTATCGTTATTCTACCATATATTATCCACGCCTGCTTGCTGTGAGTCAGTCGCCAGAGATTTTAAGTATCTTTCGGTGCCAGACGGATACATGGTATTGAGGTCAGTGTTCGTGGCTGTTATAATGCTCACAGGCGTAGTAGTTTAGCACATGCGCTGAGAGTAGTCCAGTTTTAGGTCACGAGTCCTCTGAGGTGAGGGTTTTTGAATGGTAGAACCGAATGATGGCACGTCTATCCTGGCTGATGGTACGGTCTACAGCAAGAGAAAGGACTTCTGTCCTCTATCGACTCCTCCGGTGAAGGCCTATGCTGCTATCGTGGGTGATGATAAAATAGAAAGGCTGTACAGGGCGGCCCAAAAGATAAAAGGTCTGAAGCTGCTGGAGATAAATTCTACTGCCGAAGGTGGTGGTGTGGCCGAGATTCTCTATAGCTCTATCCCCCTTTTAAATGAGCTTGGTATTGACGCCGAATGGAAGGTTGTCCAGGGTGACGAGGAATACTTTGAGTGCACGAAGAGCTTGCATAATCTGCTGCAGGGCAAAGAGGGGGAATTCACTCCGGGG
>Ga0315555_1001731_pt1 | contig 15659 bp, 16 predicted proteins | sample SalMarSW160380MG_FD_202113 | JGI IMG/M metagenome (GOLD analysis project Ga0315555, IMG submission 202113) | Salt marsh sediment microbial communities from the Plum Island Ecosystem LTER, Massachusetts, United States - Salt Marsh Sediment SW1603-80 ... | reverse complement strand
CAAGAGTGGGCTTTTTTGTCATCTCTGGGGGTGGGGGGAAAAGGGGAGGCGACTGACAGGGGGTGTTTAAGAGGGGGCAAAGCCCCCTCTTCTTAAAAAATCTTCCCCCTCCCTTGTAAGGGAGGGGGATAAAGGGGGTAGGTTGCTAAGACGTTAAAACAAGCCAGTTGACAGGCTAACTTTGGCCGACTAGAATTATCAGTACACGATAAAACATCGCTAACAGGGTCATGAGAAGGAGGGGGATGCTTGTGACCCAGGTAAATTCTGATAGTAACGAGAGCTTTGAGAGTTTACTGCGGCGTTTTAATAAGAAGGTCCAGCAGGATGGTATCCTGTCCGAGGTGCGCCGCCGGGAACACTTCGAGAAGCCCAGCGTGAAGCGCAAGCGTAAGGAAGCTGACAAGAGACGCAAGAGCGCCCGAATGCCTAGAAGGGTGTAGATAGTATGGCCAAAGAATCCACATTAAAGCAGAAGCTGTCCGATGACCTCAAGCAGGCGATGAGGGACGGGGATAAGGTTAAGCGTTCGGCAATACGGTTGGCCATGGCCGCCATCAAGAATGCCGAAATCGCCCGCCAGACCGTTTTAGAAGACGGCGATATCCTGGGCGTTATCGCTAAAGAGATAAGACAGCGCAAGGAGAGCATCGAGGCCTTCAAGCAGGGAGGCCGCCAGGAGCTGGTGGCTATAGAAGAAGCGGAGATGGCGGTATTAGAGCAATATATGCCCAAGCAGATGAGCCGCGATGAGATTGTCGCCGAGGCCCGCCGCATTATTGAGGAGGTCGGGGCGGAGGGAATCAGGGACAAGGGCAAGGTCATGCCCCAGCTAATCGCCAGGCTCAAAGGCAGGGCCGACGGGCGGGAGATAAACGAGGTCGTCACCGAGCTGCTCGGCTCGTAGTCTTACCCCTGTATCCCCCGGTCATAATTTCAATAAGGAAGCCAGCAATGGCCAGTGACCAAGAGAAAGCCCTGGTTGCCCCCTGTGGTATTTATTGCGGGGCTTGCCGCCGGTACCAGGCTCGCACCGATAAGGCCTTACGTAAGCAGATAGCCGAGCAGAAGGGCGTTCCGGTGGAGGAGATATATGTTTGTGCCGGTTGCCGGCCGATGCGGGGGCGGGTAAAGATGTCAGGGGGGGAGCCGGTCTGTGATACCTATGCCTGCGCCGTAGATGACAAAAAGCTGGAATTCTGCTATCAGTGTGATGAATTCCCCTGCCTGAAGCTGGCCCCCTGTCTTGACTGGGCCCAAGTAAGCCCGCATAACACCAAAATGTTCAGTCTCATTCTGCTGAAAAAACTGGGTATTGACGCCCTGATTGAGAAATACCCTGATATACTGAGGAAGTACCGGCAGGGTAAAAAGCCGAAATTAGGCGGCGATATCCAGCTCTAGCAGCTGGCCCTGTCCAGTTCCAGTTCAAGCTGACCCGCTTTAGTCCCCGTGTCTATTATATCCCAGGGCAGTTTTTGCTTGATATTCCACCTCTGGTGAGCGTAGAAATCTACATCTATGTCGTATTTGGCCGCCGCCCTGCGCCAGCCCGATAGAGACAGTTCTTCTATATCGGCCAGCACCCTGGCCAGCCTGGCGTCACCCCGCGACAAAACCCCCTGCACCTGGCTCCAGGCCGGGCTTTCCCCTTTAACCTTGATTCCCCTGGGCATAAGGCTCTTTTTGAGCCAAGATAAGCGACGGTTGAGAATAGCGGGCTGAGCCATCGGCAGCCACTGGAAGGGAGTGCCCGCCTTGGGCACGAAGGGAGAGATGTTCAGCGTCAGGCGGCCGCCGGGCTGCCGGCTGTCCAGGAGGCGCTTGCAGTCCAGGCTTAAATCAATAATTTTCTCTATATCTTCATCGGTCTCCGAGGGCAGGCCAATCATAAAATAGAGCTTGACCTTCTTTATGCCCTGCTCGGCCACCATTTCTATCGCCTTTAAGATGTCGTCCTGACTGATGCCCTTCTTTATCATATGGCGCAGGCGCTGGGAGCCCGCCTCGGGGGCAAGGGTAATGGTCCTGGCTCCGCCCCTGGCCAGCTCCCTCAATACCACGCCGGAGAGGGGGGCCATCCGCAGTGAGCTTATGGAGAGCTCCGCCCCCATATCACTTAATTTGAGCATCAATTCTTCAAGTTGGGGGTGGTCGGAGACAGCCGCCCCGACCAAGCCCAGCCGTTTTCTGTGTTTCAGCCCCTCCTCCGCCTGGGCGATGAGACTGTCCAGGGAGCGGTAGCGCATGGGATGGAAGGCTTTATTGACCAGGCAGAAACGGCAGCCCCAGTTACAGCCCCGCTCCACCTCGATTAAATAAAGGTCGCCCAGTTCGGTGTCCTGGGTGAGGATGACCGAGGCGACGGGGAATTCGTCCAGGTCTTTGGCCCACTGCCGTACCACCGGCTTTCCCTCATAGTGCTGCGGGACATAGATGCCGGGCAGTGAAGCCAGCGATTTGAGCAGTTCGGCGCGCTTACCTCCAATGCCCTCGGCAATAACGGGCAGTATTGCCGGGACTATGGGCTCGGCCTCGCCGATACAGAGGCAGTCGAAGAAGGGGGATAAAGGCGTGGGGTTGGCCATGATGCAGGGGCCGCCGGCGATAAGGAGCGGGTGCCTCTGGTCGCGCTCGGCGGCATATAGGGGAATGCCGCTGGCTTTTAAGATACGGGCGACATTAAAATAGTCAAGCTCGTAGGAGACTGAGAAGGCGATAACGGCAAAATCCGAAAGCGGCCGCTGGGATTCCAGGGATAGAATGGGTAGCTGGCTGTCATCGGCTTCCCAGAAAGCCCTCTCGGCGACGACATTATCGTGGCTGTTGAGCAGTTTGTAGAGGGCGTGAACGCCCAGGTTGGACATGCCTAAATAGTAAGAGTTGGGATAGACCAGGGCGATGGGGAGCCGGCCCCCCCAGTCCTTGACTACGGTGCCCTGCTCCCGGGAGAGGTGGCGCCTGGCTTTTTCCACCTGCTGCCAAGTCATTGCTCTACTCCGCGATCAGGTCAACGAAGCGGTTAGTTTTAAGATTGAACAGCCCCGAGGAGCAGATGCGGAGGAAGGGTATGGCCGGGGAGCTCAGGGTGGCCAGGGTGAGGGCGAAATTGGTAGATTTAGCCCCAAGCTTTGCAGCCGCCTGCTGAATGCGGTCGAATTTATCGGCCAGCGTCTCCATGGACTCGGTGGAGATGGTCCCGGCTACCCGGCAGGGCATTTCGGCGGCTATCCTGCCGCCGGCGCCGACCACTATCCCGCCTCCCAGCTCTTTGATTCGGTTTACCGCCAGCGCCATATCGGCCTCATCGGCGCCGACGGCGATTATATCACCGCAGTCCCAGACATCGGTGGCGGCCATCGCCCCCTTCTTAAGCCCCAGCCCCCTGATTAAGCCGTTAAAGCGCTTACCCGTGCCGTAAACCCTCTCGATGGCGGCCACCTTTATTATGTCTTGGTCGGCATCGGCTTTGAGTTGGCCTTCCGTCACTGGCATATCGATAAAGGCCTCCCGGGTGACCAGATTGGTGACCTGGTCTATCAGCCGCACTTTTGCCTGGTGGCCCTCCGCCGGGATGGCGAAGTCGGCGGCGGTGAAATCTCCGTCCAGATTTACGGTGTTCAGTAGCGGCCGGGGGTAGAGGTGGCGGCGTGGCGGTACCAGCGCCTGTCCGTTCCAGGCGACCAGCCGCCCGTTGCTGATGACATACTCGGCTTTGATGGTCTTTAGATCGGGGATAACGGCGATATCGGCGTATTTGCCGGGGGCGATGCCGCCGATTTCGTCGTCTATGGCGAAGTGGCGGGCGACGTTTACCGTGGCCATCTGTATCGCCCTGACGGGCTTGAAGCCGAGGTTGATGGCCTTCTGCACCACGAACTCCATATAGCCGTCGTTGATAAGCTGCTCCGGCGTCACGCTGTCGGTTGATATCGCCATCCGGTTGGTGACGTCGTCGTCGTCCTTGAGCCGGGAGATGGCCTCCAGCTCCCGCCGTATCGCCCCCTCCCTTATCAAAATAAAAAGCCCCAGCTTTACCCTTTCCATAGCCTCTTCGGCGCTGGTTGGCTCGTGGCAGGAAGAGATGCCCGCCGAGACGTAGGCCTGGAGCTTGCTGCCGCTGGCACCGGCGCTGTGCCCCTCCACCTTTTTGCCTTGCCTTAACGTCTCGGCGATAAGGCCGAGGACTCTCTGGTTGCCGTTGACCACGTCGCCCCAGTAGACCTCGCCCAGGCCGAGGACATCCTTGCGCCGCAGCAGTTTGCGCAGCTGTGGAACGGTGGTGGCGTGCTCTTCGGTCACCGGGCTTATGGTAACCAGGGGCGGGACGGTGATAAAGATTTTTATCGGCTGATTCTGGGCTGACCTCAGGAACTGGATGACCCCTTCGTATCCTAGAGGAGAGCTAATATCGGAGGTCTCGGTGATGATAGTGGTGGTGCCGCCGACGATGGCATACTTTACTATTTCACTTATGGAGTAGGGGCCGTCGATATGGGTGTGGCCGTCGATGAGGCCGGGTATTAAAGTTTTGCCTTCAGCGTCGATGACCTGGGTTGACGGGCCGATAGCCCTGCCGGCGTCACTGCCCACGTAGGCTATCCGGTCTCCTTTAGTGAGTACCGAGGCTTTTTCCACCTCCCCGGTGTAGACATTGACCACCGAGCCATTGATTATGGCTAGGTCGGCGGGTGCCTCCCCCAGCGCCACCCGTATAAGCTCATACCTTTTTTCCTGATTTCCGGGCATACCACTCATTATATCGCCTGGGGGGTAAAAATGCGATTTCTATTATGGTGACCCACCCCCTGTATCCCCCTCCCTTGACAAGGGAGGGGGAAGATTTTTTAAAAAAGAGGGGCTAACGCCCCTCTTAAACACCCCCGCTGGTTTGGTTCCTTTCAAACGGGGGGTCTGAAGAGTTTTAGAGGGTGTTTTGCTTCCCACCCTCCCGCCCTCAAAGGCAGTGCCTTTAAAAATCCCTGAATAGGGGAGTAGAAAGGAACACCTCCCCTATAAAGGGGTGGTGGGGCAGGAAGTTAAAGAGGCAGAGCCTTTTGGGCGGGTGGATATGGGAGGAAAAACATGGGGGTGGGGAAAGAAAGTTACAGAAGCGGAGCTTATGCGGGTGGGTGGGTATGGGAAGAAAGAGAATTGTTAGAAAGAGGGGTGGGGTAAAAAGGGCTTTAGCCCTACCGCAAGGGCGGCGGGTGGGAAAAGATATAAAACGGGGGTGGGGAATAAATATCACTCTACTGGGCTGACGGGGGATGAAAGCCCATTTGCGGTTTGAGGGGCTCGGAGGCCTCGGTCACCTTGCCGAACTTGGACTCGTATTTTTCCAGGTTGGCCTTGAGCGCCGAAAGCATCCTTTTGCTGTGCCCCGGACTCATAATAACCCTTGCCGTCACCGAACCGATGGGCGGCGTTATCATCATGAAATCAAGAACAAATTCCTCTCTGGTGTGGGTAATGATCATGTTATTGGAATACACCCCGCCTCTGAGGTTTTCCGGAAAGGCAACCTTTACTTCCTGCTGGGCCGGTTTTTCAGCCATTTTTCTCCTCCCCGCCTTATTTGGTTTTCAGGGCTTTATTCTAACACTTGGTATAGCCGCAGGATGGGCAGATGAAGCACCCCTCCTGGTAGACCAGCAGGTTGCCGCAGTCGGGGCACTGCCCGGCCAGGTTCCTGACGGCGTCGAAGCTGTTACCGCTATCATTGTCTTTTAGAGTAGCTCCAAGGTTATCAACCTTGTCTACCCCATGACCAACGTCTCCAGCTTTTATATCGGCAGTAAGCTTTGAACTTTCTATCCCCTGGCCACTCTCGTTACCGATATGCTTCTCCAGCACGCTGGCGATGGCGTCGGCGCAGGAGAGTATTGACTTGCCGTCTTCCCAGGCGATGGAGGGGCAGCGTATGCCCTTTAGCTGCTTTACCACCGGGGCGACATCTACCCCGGAACGGAGCGCCAGCGTGAGCAGACGGCAGGTGGCTTCAAGCTGGGCGGAGGCACAACCGCCGGACTTGCCCAGGGTGGCGAAGACCTCAAAGATACCCTTATCGTCGTAAGCTACCGTGATATAAAGAGAGCCGCAGCCGGTGTTGACCCGGGCAACCGTTCCTTTGGTTTCGCTGGGTCTTCGCCGCGGCGTTAGCTTACGGGTTTCTTCCTCCTCCTTCTCCTCACCGCCGGTGACCAGCACCTGGGAGTCGCGGCTGCGGTCGCGGTAGATGGTTATCCCCTTGAGCCCCAGCTCGTAGGCCATCGTGTAGACCTTGGCGATGTCCTCCCTGGTGGCCTCCCTGGGGAAGTTGACCGTCTTGGAGACGGCGTTATCGGTGGACTGCTGGAAGGCGGCCTGCATCCTGACGTGCCACTCCGGAGTTATATTGTGGGCGGTAACGAATACCCGCTTGATATCGTCCGGAATGCCTTCTATATCTTCGAGCCTGGTGCCCGAGGCCAGCCGCTTTATAAGCTCCTCGGAGTAGAAGCCCCCGTCCCTGGCTACTTTCTCGAAGTAGGGGTTTCCCTCGACCAGCTGGGCGCCGTCTAGGATATTGCGGGTATAGCTCAGGGCGAAGAGGGGCTCAATGCCGCTGGAGCAGCCGGAGATTATGCTCAGGGTGCCGGTGGGGGCGATGGTAGTGCAGGAGGCGTTGCGCATCCTGGGGCCGCCGGGCACGTCGTAGATGCTGCCGGCAAAGGCGGGAAAGGCGCCCCGTTCTTCGGCCAGTTCCGCCGAGGCCTTGCCCGCCTCGTCGTGGACGAAGTGCATGACCTCGGTGCCCACTTTGAGCGCCTCCTCCGAGTTATAGGGGATACCCAGCCTGATGAGCATATCGGCAAAGCCCATCACCCCCAGCCCGATCTTCCTCGATTTCTTGGTCATCTCCGCTATTTGGGGGAGGGGGAATTTATTGACATCAATGACATTATCCAGGAACCTGACCGTCGTCCTGACCACCTCCGCCAGCCTGGGATAGTCAATCTCAAATGTGCCGCCAGCGGTTTTCAGCATACGGGCCAGATTGATGGAGCCCAGGTTGCAGGACTCGTAGGGGAGCAGGGGCTGCTCGCCGCAGGGGTTGGTCGATTCGATTTTGCCCAGATTGGGTGTGGGGTTATCCTGGTTTATCTGGTCGATAAAGACGATGCCGGGGTCGCCGGTCCTCCAGGCCATATCCACGATTTTATCAAAGACCTCTCTGGCGTTGAGCTTGTCCACCGCCTTCTTGGTGCGTGGGTTAATCAGGTCGTAGTCCTCACCCGCCTTGACCGCCTCCATGAACTCATTGGTTGCCGCCACCGAGATATTAAAGTTGGTCAGCTTTCTGGGGTCGTCCTTGGCGGTGATGAACCTCATGATATCGGGGTGGTCAACGCTCAAGATGCCCATGTTGGCCCCCCGCCTGGTCCCGCCCTGCTTGGTGACGTCGGTAGTAGTATCGAATACCTCCATGAAGGAGACCGGGCCGCTGGCAACGCCAGAGGTGGACTTGACGAAGTCGCCCTCCGGCCTTAAGTTGCTGAAAGAGAAGCCGGTGCCGCCGCCGCTCTTGTGGATGAGGGCGGTGTACTTTACCGCATCGAAGATGGACTCCATGGAGTCGCCGACGGGAATGACAAAGCAGGCCGAAAGCTGCCCCAGCTCACGTCCGGCATTCATCAGGGTGGGGGAGTTGGGCAGGAACTCTAAATTGGCCATCAGCTGGTAGAACTCATCTTCCCTGGCCTTGACATCCGCCTGGGGGTTATAGATAAGCTCGGCTGAGGCGATAGCCCGGGCCACGCGGCGGAACATCTCCTCCGGCGTCTCGGTAACGTTTCCCTGCTTATCTTTCTTTAAATACCTCTTTTCCAGAACGCGCAGGGCATTTTCGGTGAGACTGGCACCCGATGAGGGCTGGACCTTGGGTCTTACGGCGGCAGTTGGTTCCATCATCTCGGGCTTGACCTCCTCTCGCTGGGCCGGCTTCTCGGCCTCTAAGATTTCCATGAACATAGCCTGGATTTCGGTATCGGTGGGCAGGGGCTTTTGGGGTTTTGGCACCAGTTCTTCCATCCCCGGGAACGGCTGCTCCACCAGTTGCGCAACCGCCGGCAGAGGCGTCTGTTCCAGGCGCGCAATCACCCGGGCGGCCAGCTTTTCCACCTGCTTTCTATCCGACATGCCTATGGACTCGGCGATGGCGAAGATAGTCCGGGCAATCCGGGAGTGGTTCACCTCGGCCTTGCTGGCTGGGCTCATGTCCGCCGCCTCCTCCGGCTCCTGGTTCCTGCGGTTAACTCCTCTTCGGGCAGCAGGGGCAGCTGGCCGGGCAGGGGAGAGATTTCGGTGCCGGTGCCTAGCAGGGTATCAACCTCCCGTTTCAGGGTGGTTATATCGGTAAAGTCCCGGTAGACGCTGGCGAAGCGGATATAGGCAATGTGGTCTAAGCCCTTTAGCCGCTCCATGACCATATCCCCGATGGCGGCGCCGGGGACCTCCGCCTTGCCCTGGCGGTAAAGCTCGGCTTCGATGTCGTCGGCCAGCTTGTCGACGGTGCCGGTGGGGAGGGGGCGCTTTTCGCAGGCCTTGCGGATGCCGGTTAGCAGCTTGGCGCTGTCAAATTCCTCCCGGCGGCCGTCCTTTTTAATGACGAAGAGGCTGCCGGGGTGTAATCTTTCGTAGGTGGTGAAGCGGGCGCCGCATTTAAGGCACTGGCGCCGGCGGCGTATCCCCTCACCGGCATCGCGGGAGTCGATTACCTTGCAGTCGGTATAATCACAATAAGGACAGTTCATGGCAAATACTACATTATGTTGTGGGTAAGAATAAAGATACCACAATATGTAGTGTTTGTCAAGAGTTTTTAAGGTCTATTTTCCCACCCACGTTTTAGCGGTTGTCTTATTGCCCACCCTCCCGCCCTACAGAGGTTAGACCTCTTATACTCCTTAAAGGGGGAGAAGGGGATATTGCCCCCACCCCGTTTTAGACCTGTGTCTTACTTCCCACCCTACGGGGGTCTTACCCCCAATCTCCCGTTTTTGCGGGGTGTTTAAGAGGGGGCGAAGCCCCCTCTTCTTAAAAAATCTTCCCCCTCTCCAAGAGTGGGGCTTTGTACCAAAAGTCCCAAATCCGAGCCACTTTTGGAATAACCACCACTTCTGTTCCAGAAGTTGGGAAGGAGGGGGCGGGCAATGAAAAATAGGATTGCTCGCCTCCAAATTATCCGACATTTACATCATTTTGGCAAGGTGTATAATCCCCTTACACGATGGTATAGGGGGATAAAGCTATGCATAACCTATTACACTGGCTGTCAATATGGTGGTCTTATTTCACAAGCAGAGCAGGGCATTTATTATCACGCACTTGGTTGCTTCTTGCTAGCTACTCGGTACTCATTCTCGTATTTCGTGCGGTGTTTCTCATCTTGGCTTCTTCTCATGGCAAGGTCTTACCCCCAGATTTATCGGAGGAGCTAGACGAAATGATTACTATTGTTCTTTTGATGATAGCATATTCAATCACTTTTCTTGCATTTGTGGTGTTGTTTATTTTATCTGTATTCCCACAAACCAGAGGAATAGCTGATAAGTTCTTCAGATTTTCTAAGCCTATTGAGAAAAGAGTAGAGAAAATTGAGGTTGAATTGCCTTCAATAAATAAAAGACTGGAGAATATTGCGGGCAGACTAGCGAATACTGAAAGTAGACTTGGGAATATTGAGGCTACCCTTAAAAGGGGAGCAAAGAGTACGAGTCACACAAACCGCCCTACCCAAAAATCAAAACAAGGGAGAACAAAACAGGCATTAAAATGACTCTTGCGCTAAAATGGTGTACTCTCCAAGACTTTGGGTGTGACTGGCTCTTTCCCCTCGAAAGTCCAGAAGGTCGGCTCAAGCCCTAGTTCATAGATTGACTGGATAAGGACACAGATATTATGACAAAGTACCTTACAAAGAACTTCATTGACCTGAGCAGTTGTGGTTTTCGCCCGAACCGCACCCCCGAACTTGGCCTTTATCATAGAGAAGGTGGTTTCAACATTAGACCGCTTATGGTAATGAGCCAAAAACTGTTCCCGATTGAAGTTGTAGAAGTGCCACATTCGTTGCCAGAGACCATCATATGCACCATGCCGTTGTGTTCCGGTGCAGTAGGACTTGAACGGGATATAAGGTGTTCCGTTTACAGCTATTACAGCGTTGAGATTCTTTTTGCTGGAGTAAGCCTTGTCAGCCGATAATTCATTGATAGAAAAGGTCTTAGCGGTAACATTTACCAAAGTAGGAAGTTGCGGGGCATCGGCGGTCTGAGTCGGGGTAGCTTCAACGCTGGTAACGACATGGGTTTTCACCCCGCACATCAGGTGGGTTTTTATCCACTTCACTTCACTTCGCATCTTACCGTATTTCTTGTCATACCATCGTGCATAGGTAGAACTGGCAAAGCCGGAGGAATCAACGGCAAAGTCAGCCTCTACCGACTTCAACGGGGTGGCACTCTGTTCAATCAGGCTTTTCAGCAAGGGTGTCAATTCTGGATTCTCCAGATAGCGGAAAGTGCTGGTAAAAGACGGGGACTTAGAGACCAATTCCTTTGCTTCCGCTTCCCTAAGGTCAGACATGAATCTCCTGCCGGACATCATTGTATAGGTTTTATAGACCAGCCCAAATACAACATCGGACAACGGCAACCGAGGACGACCAAACCTGTATTCTGGCTGCTCGATGCCGTTACACAGGTCACGGAGCAGGGTTACAAAATGCTCCTGTTCGTGTGTCTGCGCTTCATTGTAAGCAGGCCACTCCTGAGTGCAGGTCATTTTGACAGACTGCGTATAGACGGTAGTGCCGTCTGGCTTAGTCTCTCTCTGGATAACGTATTCAACAGCGTGAATGTGCTTGCAGGGCAGATGCCGTTTTTCATAGTCGGGGCAGGTGCAAAACGGCTCTCCGTGGTCAAGATTCACGATATAAGTCCCGTTGCCCGATTGGGAAGGGATTTTCCAACCCAATTTGTTTTGCTCAATTTTGCTTGTCGCTGCTATTACCAACCCCTTTTCTTCTCTTGTGTCCATTTCCTTACTCCTTATCGTTGCTCTTTATTATATGCCTATTATACCATACATTGTATAGTATTGTCAATAGGTACTAGGCTAAAATTAAGGGAATTTATTCCAATTGGTAAACTTCCATTCTTGCTATGTGGTGTAGTTAGGAGGTGCTTAGATGCCCCCTAAGTATCATTACATTCACATTATCACATTGACCAATGGGACTCAGATACGTTGGAAGTCTAGAGAAAGGAAAACAAGTCAAGAAATTGAGGAAATGAAACAATTGCTGAATACAGTTAAACAGCGCATAGATTTTAAACGGGCTTGTTTAGAGTCAATTCAAGAAGACGAAGAATTCTTGAATTGTTCCTTACCAATAATTGTAACAGAGCCTCAAGATTTGCCTCCAGTTCAAGGGGGAGGGTCTTAATATATGTTGAAGGGTATTTATCTACACCTAAAGCGTCATCTATTCCGGTCTCCCTTAGCTTTTTATATATCTTCCCCCAAGCTAACAGATATTCACCACTTAGTCTCTGTTTATTTAGCAGTTGGCTCTTTAATTCCTCTATTTCAGGCTCTTGGCTCATTTGGATTCCTCCCAATAGCCAATATTTGGCTAGAGTCCTTCATACCTCGCCTTGCATCTTGCATCATTCATAAAGGGCATTTTCTGCCAAGCCACCCGAAGAAAGCAGCAAGTGCCCAGATGATAAAGGCTACCCACCACCCACCAAATGCGAAGCCAAAAAGTATGACGAATATACCCCATATAAGGAGACCTGCCGAAATCATAAACAGGAGTGTCCTAATCGGGCGAAACATCTTTAAACCTCCTCAAAGCTTAAGTGGGGCTAGGAAGTTAGCAAAATGGTATTACAGGAATGACCTAATGTCAATAATGGTTGAATTAGTTAAAAAGCTGTATTACACTCTTAGCAGGGTTACTAGGAGTATTACAGTATGCCAAAAGAAACCCCAAGGGCACGCCTTAACTGGACACTCATCGCTCTGCTTGTCGTACTATCCTTTACGATTTTAGGGAATAGGAATATGCTAAACGATTTTATCCCACAGAATGTATGGTTTTGGACAAACACAATAGTAGGCTTTGGCGTATTATTTGGAGTGCTTGTATATCTTGCATATCGTTTAATTAAAGGGTGGACAGGAAAGCCTACGGAAACTAGCCTTAGTGGTGACGGAGAAGAGGCCAGAATCAGCCTGAAAGCAGATACAGCCGATATAGCCAAAATGAATACCGAGCAAATCGTTGCTTTCAGGGAACTTCTAGCCAAACTCCCAAGCGAACAACCTAAAGAGAAAGGCAAAAAAGAGGCACTAAAATGAGATGCCCTAAATGTGGTAACACAGTAAGATTTGATAGCGAGGGAAAATGCCTGTATTGCGGTCACAATATGACCCCGACAAAGCCACGCCAAGAGCTAGGGAAAGTGGACATATTCAAGATGGCACATGGTTTGGATATACAGAAAAGAGAGCGAGAGGGATTGGTTGTGCCAACACTATCCGGTTGTCCACACTGTCAGCAACGTTCCTTGCATTACGACAAAAAGGATGATACTTTCACCTGCGTAAATCCTGAGTGCGCTATATTCAACAAACCCATTCTATTCAACACGGTGGAGTGGAATACCATAATTAGCCAGTTTAGAAATAGCAAATGACTATTGACAATACCATACATCGTATGTTACATTGGAAGTAATGAACGAAGTGCAGACTAAGATAGCGGAGCTTCAACAAAAAGGTTGGACACTGACTGCATTGGCAGACGAATTAGGCGTTACGGTGAACGCCATCGAGAAATGGAAGGCAGGAGACAGGTATCCACGGAATGCCAAAGCGGTTATTCTCCTGCTGAATCAGTTAACAGCTAGGAAGCGCATACCGAAGAAACGGCGGTATAAAGAACAATGATGCATAAGGAATACTGCCGAAAGCATGGGATAGAATATCGTTACTACTGCCCTGAATGTGCAAGGGAAAGAGAACTAGAACAACAAGATAGAGCCACAAAGCGAGAAGAGCGCAAACAGAAATGGGATGAAATGGTTGAAAAAACAGTATGGTTGCCGGAAGTCAGCAACCCAACGCTACTTAATGTAAAGATGTTTCTATCAGATGTAATACACAAAATAAATATGCCTTACGACTATGACGAGCACAATTGCGCTCACTTCTCTAAAGAGATACAGGACGTTGCAACCGAACTGGGAATCAGGTGCGGTTATGTAGTAATCAGTTTTGAGAATAGCGATATTGGTCATGCTATTATCGCCTTTGAGACAGACTACGGGCTAAAGTTCTTTGAACCGCAAAGTGCCGATGAAGAAGATGTAATAGTTGGGCGTTGTTACTCGGCACACACTAAAGGGGTTTTACAGGGTAATATCATCAGCAGGATTGAAATAGCATGGAATGATGGGGCAAAGATAGTGATAGATAAGTAACCTTATGCCCCCTCATATACTTTCGGAACAACTATATGACTTATGGAACAAGTGACACTTTTGGAGCAAAGCCCCAAGAGTGGAGAGGGGGATTAAGGGGGTGAGGTTGAAAACAATATCTTTACCCGCTAAAAAAGGAAACAAAAAGGCTGCAGCGCGTAGAACACCACAGCCTTAAAGTCTGGTCTCCGTCTGATATATCAGTATATTAGTATATTATTAAAGAACTTTATTTTCAGGGCACGCCGGGCCGGGTCTTAATCAGCTTGGTTGACTGCGTTACCGCTTGGCGCCGATGGCTGAACATCGGTCGGCGCAGGAAAGCCGGCATATCCAGTTCCTCCTCGCTCTTCAAGCCCTTGAGCAAATCCAGGAGCTCGTCTTCCCGGCTGACTCCGGCCATTCCCAGCTTGGAAGCAAATCCGGTGGCAATCAGGGTGATTCTCATCTCGTCCCCCATGGAGGGGTCCTGAACCACGCCGAAGATGATGTTGGCCGATGGGTCTACGGCTTCCTTGATTACATCGGCTGCCTCGTTTACCTCAAACAGGGTAAGACCGGTACCGCCGGCCACGTTGAACAATACTCCCTTTGCTCCCGCAATGGAGACATCCAGTAGCGGGCTGGCCAGCGCTTCCTTGGCCGCGTCGACCGCCCGGTTCTTGCTGGCGCCAAAGCCGATGGACATCCAGGCGGGGCCGGCGTCCTGCATCACCGTTTTGACATCGGCAAAGTCAAGGTTAATTAAGCCCGGTACGGTGATAACCTCGGCTATCGCCTGAACGCCGTGGCGGAGGACATCGTCAGCCATCTTGAAGGCATTATCCACCGCCGTCTTCGAGTCGCAGAGGTCAAGCAGACGGTCGTTGGGGATGATGATAAGGGTATCAACCTTGCCCAGGAGGCGAACGATACCTTCATCAGCCACTTCGTTGCGGTGCGTGCCTTCAAAGGCGAAGGGCTTGGTGACCACGGCAATGGTCAGTGCCCCGGTCTGCTTGCTTACCTCGGCTACCACCGGTGCCGCCCCGGTGCCGGTGCCGCCACCCATGCCGCAGGTGATAAACACCATATCGGCCCCGGTCAGCAGTTCCTTTATTTCGTCCCGGTTCTCCTCGGCTGCCTTCTGACCGGCGTTATGGTCACCGCCCACGCCCAGTCCCCGGGTCAGCTTCTCGCCGAGCTGGACGCGGATAGGAGCTTCGGTAACGGAAAGAGCCTGGGCATCAGTATTCATGCCGATGAACTCCACCCCCCGAATCTGCTCCCTGACCATACGGGTTATGGCGTTGCAACCACCACCACCCAGACCGATAACCTTGATCCTAGCCGGGCTGGGATTAAAAGCTGCTTTTGCCATCTCTCCTCCTCCTTTTTACCTTATTATTTGGCCATAAATTGTACTTAGCGGAACATACCGAAGAATTTGGAGAACATGCGCCGCAAACCGCCGCCAAAGCCGCCGCCCTGCCAGGTGCGCTTCCCCTTATATTTGGCTCCCCAGAGCAACAGACCAACGCTGGTGGCGTAGGCCGGGTCCTGAAGGGCATCAGAGATGCCGTATATGTTCTTGGGAAGCCCCACCCTTATCGGGAGCTGCAGGGTATTGCGCCCCAGCGCCTCTATGCCGGCCAGGTTAGAGCTACCGCCGGTGAGGACTATGCCGTCAGGGACCAATGTTTCATATTCGGCAGTTGGCATCTCGAGCAAAATCAAGCGCAGGATTTCTTCTACCCTGGCCCGGATAATGTCACACAGGTCCTGGTGAGAGACACCGTGCCCGTTGGTAAGCAGGGTATCTTTATCGATATTGGTTGATTTTCCTTCGTAGACCGGAGTAACGCTGCCGTACTTCTTTTTCATCTCTTCGGCCACGTCAAAGGGTAGCCCCAGACCGATAGCGATATCCCTGGTTATCTGGTAGCCGGCTACCGGCAAAATGGCGGTGTGCCAGATGCTCCCTTCTCGGAAGATGGCGACATCGGTGGTGCCACCGCCGATATCAGCCAGGACGATGCCGACCTGCTTCTCATCCTCGGATAGTACCGCCTCGCTGCTGGCCAGTGGTTCGAGGACGAGGTCGTCAATATCTATACCGATGCTGCGGATGCACTTTATCAGATT
>Ga0315555_1001729_pt1 | contig 15661 bp, 13 predicted proteins | sample SalMarSW160380MG_FD_202113 | JGI IMG/M metagenome (GOLD analysis project Ga0315555, IMG submission 202113) | Salt marsh sediment microbial communities from the Plum Island Ecosystem LTER, Massachusetts, United States - Salt Marsh Sediment SW1603-80 ... | reverse complement strand
GAAATTCCTGATGAATTTGAAGAAAAGCCTCGAATACTTGCATTCCTTTGTGAAAATGACGCCTATCCTTCATTGGATATTGCCGGAAGGAATAGGCTTCAATATGATCCGAATATCAGGGTAATTCCTGTTAGATGTCTTGGTTCGGTTAATACTGTATGGATTGCCGATGCACTTTCAAGAGGATTTGACGGTATTTTGTTAATCGGATGCAAATATGGTGATGATTACCAGTGTCATTTTATTAGAGGGAGTGAACTCGCAAATAAAAGAATGGAAAATGTTCAGGAAAAATTAAAACAGCTTGTTCTTGAACCTGAAAGAGTTAAGCTTCTTACACTCTCAATAGATGAGTATGAAAAAATTCCTAAAATATTTAATGAATTTGTTGAAGAAATTGCAGAAATCGGATTCAATCCGTATAAAGGTATGTAACAATCAAAAGACTCTTAATCTTACTCCTAATCTTAATCCTAATCAGAGTAAAGCTAAGAATATGATTTCCGCCGGAGGCGGATCAGCCCTTGGCTGAAAGATTAAGAAATCATTTAATGAATTGAACAACAAACCGATTACAGAATCTATAAACGCGTTGATTTTACTTAGCTATAACTATAAGTTTTTAATTGAAATTATTCCAGTTTGTTCTGAATAATAGTTTATATATTGTGGATAACATCTATTAAAAGGGAGATGAAATTGCCTGTTCTGATTGGGGAAAAATTTATGGTATGTCAGGGAAAATCTTTTAAGGAGCAGGCATTTTCATTGTTTATCCATCGAAATGGAAGTAGAACAATTCTTCAATTTAAAAAAGACAAACCTAAAATTTTTTAACGGAAGGAATTTTTATGTCAAAATCTATTTTGATAAGACCGCATGGAAGTGATGAATTAAAGACTCTTCTTCTTTGTGGAACAGAAAAAGAAGAGGAATTTAAAAAGGCAAACGGATTAAAAAAAATTCGTTTGACCAGCCGTGAAACAGGGGATTTAATAATGCTTGGTATCGGAGGATTCACACCTTTAGATGGTTTCATGGGACACGATGATTGGAAAGGTGTTTGTAAAGATTTGAAAATGTCTAACGGTTTATTCTGGCCTATTCCAATTACATTATCTGTTTCCGATGATGTAGCAAAATCTTTAAAGAGTGGTGATGAGATAACTTTAGTTAGCGATGAGACTAACGAAATTATGGCTACTATGAAGGTTACCGACAAATACAAAATCGATAAAGATTTTGAATGCAAACAGGTATTTACTACAAACGACCCGGAGCATCCCGGTGTTAAAATGGTAATGGAGCAGCTGGAATGGAATATAGCGGGTCCTGTAAAAGTTCTTTCGGAAAGTTATTTTCCCAAAGAATTTGGTGGATTATATCAAAGACCGGAAGAGAGCAGAAAAATATTTTCTGAAAAAGGGTGGAGAACCATATCTGCATTGCAGCTTCGAAATCCGATGCACCGCTCTCATGAATTTCTTGCTAAGATTGCTCTTGAAGTGACTGATGGATTATATATTCATCAGCTGGTTGGAAAACTTAAACCAGGTGATATTCCTGCCGAAGTAAGAGCTAAATGCATTGATGTTCTTGTTGAAAACTATTTCATAAAAGATTCTGTAGTATGTGGTGGTTATCCTCTTGATATGAGATATGCCGGACCAAGAGAAGCTTTATTGCATGGTGTATTCAGGCAGAACTTCGGCTGTACTCATCTTATTGTTGGACGTGATCACGCGGGGGTTGGAAATTATTATGGACCGTTTGATGCACAAAAGATCTTTTTTGAAATACCTGAAGATGCTTTACTTCTAAAACCTCTTCCAATTGATTGGACATTCTGGTGCTTTAAATGCGGAGGAATGGCATCAATGAAAACATGTCCTCATAAAAAAGAAGACAGACTTTTCTTAAGTGGTACAGCTCTTCGAAAAGCTCTTTCAGAAGGCGGTGATGTACCTGCAGAATTTAGCCGACCCGAAGTTTTAGCAATACTTCGAGACTATTATTCAAAACTAGAAGAAAAAGTTGAAATTAAAATGCATCAGTTTGCAACCGGTGATATTAAAACTGGTGGTAAAAAATAATCAAATTAAATTGAAGACATTAAATACAATACTGTTATTTAATTAAACTAAAAGGAGATAAACTAATGCCAAGTTATGTAATTCCAGATAAATGCGATGGATGTAAAGCACTGGATAAAACAGCATGCCAGTACATCTGTCCTAATGATCTGATGGTGTTAAACAAGGATACAATGAAAGCATTTAACCAGGAACCTGAAATGTGCTGGGAATGCTACAATTGCGTAAAAATTTGCCCAAACCAGGCAATCGAAGTACGCGGCTATGCTGACTTTGTTCCTCTTGGAGCTACAGTTACACCAATGAGAAGCACTGATTCCATAATGTGGACAGTTAAATTCCGCAACGGTACTTTAAAGCGTTTCAAATTCCCAATTCGTACAAATGAAGAGGGTAAAGCAGTGCCTGACGGCGGGTGGAATACAAGCAATGATGACCTCAAGAGCCCTGTTCTTTTTACCGAGCCTGAATCTTTAGGTCTTCCTGAAGTAGTAACAATTAAGAATTAGGAGGAAGGAAAAATTATGGCAAATTTCAAAACTGAAGAAGTAAATACCGATCTATTGATAATCGGCGGCGGTATGGCAGCTTGCGGTGCTGCAGTTGAAGCTGCTCACTGGGCAAAAAAGCATGGTCTTAAAGTCACTATGGTGGATAAAGCTGCTGTTGATAGAAGCGGCGCAGTTGCTATGGGACTTTCGGCTATCAACCAATATGTTGGAATTAAAGATGGGAAAAATACAGTTGAGGATTATGTAAAATATGTTCGAAGTGATTTAATGGGGATTACACGTGAAGATTTAGTATATAACATTGCACGTCACGTTGATTCTACAGTGCATTTATTTGAAAAGTGGGGATTACCAATCTGGAAAGATGCCGATGGTAATTATGTGCATGAAGGAAGATGGCAATTGATGATTAACGGCGAGTCCTATAAAGTTATTGTTGCCGAAGCAGCCAAAAATGCAATTGGCTCTGAAAATATTTACGAGAGAGTCTTTGTAGTCGGACCAATTATGGATGGCGATGTTTGCGTTGGTGCAGTAGGATTCAGTGTCCGTGAAGAAAAATTTTATGTATTTAAAGCGAAAGCAGTATTAGTAGCTATGGGTGGAGCGGTTCATGTATTCAAACCCCGCTCTTCCGGTGAAGGACTTGGACGCGCATGGTATCCACCATGGAACTCCGGATCCAGTGCTTATTTTACTCTTAAAGCCGGTGCAGAAATGACATGCCAGGAAGTCCGGTTTATTCCTGTTAGATTTAAAGATGCTTATGGTCCTGTTGGTGCCTGGTTCTTATTGTTTAAATCGCGGGCAACCAATGGAGAAGGCGGTGATTATATGGTTGAAAATAAAGGTGAACTGGAAAACTGGGTTCCTTACGGAAAAGTAAAACCTGTTCCTGCAAACTTGCGTAACTGGCTTATGATGCTGGATGTTATGGATGGTAAAGGTCCAATTTACATGAGAACAGAAGAAGCAATTACAAAAATTGCTTCTGAATCTGGCGATGAAAAAGCTGCAAAGAAAAAACTAAAAGAATTAGAATCAGAAGCATGGGAAGATTTCCTTGATATGACTATTTCCCAAGCAATTCTTTGGGCAGGTACAAACACTGCTCCTGAAGAAAAACCTTCTGAAATTGCTGCTGCCGAACCTTACTTTATTGGTTCACATTCCGGTGCTTCCGGTGCCTGGGTTAGTGGTCCGAAAGACCTTGCTCCGAATGAATATTTCTGGGGATATCCTAATATGGCAACGGTAAAAGGCATCTTCTGTGCCGGTGATGCTTCCGGCGCATCGAGCCATAAGTTTTCATCCGGTTCGTGTACTGAAGGACGTATCGCTGCAAAAGCTGCTATAGATTATATTGTTGATAATCCAAATTCAATCAATTATAATCAAGCAGAAATTGACGCGATGAAGGAAGAGATACTAAAGCCGCTTGATCTATATAATCAATTCAGCAGCGGTTCAAGCGATCCTAATGTTAATCCTAATTATATTAAACCGAAGATGTTCATGTTCAGGCTGCAGAAAATTATGGATGAATATGCCGGCGGGGTATCTTCACAATTTAAAACAAGCAAAAGTCTTTTGGAAAAAGGACTCGATTTTCTTACATATTTGAAAGAAGATTCTCAAAAGTTGGCTGCAGCAGATCTTCATGAATTAATGAGATGCTGGGAAAATATTCATAGGATGTGGCAGGCTGAAGCTCACGTAAGAGCTATTTTATTCAGGGAAGAAACCAGGTGGCCTGGTTACTATTATCGTTCTGATAAACCTTCTATGGATGAAAAGGACTGGAAGGTATTTGTTAATATGAAATGGGATCCTAAGAGCGATAAGTGGGATGTCTTCTCAAGACCGATTATTTCGATTGTGAATTAGTTTTTATCCGGATTTAAAGGGAATTGTCTTATTGGATAATGCTAAAGTTCAAAAGGAATCCCGTTCATAGCGGGATTCCTTGTTTTAAAAGTTCGATATTTTGAATTCAAATGTTCGATATTCTGAGTTAAAATATCGAATGACGAACAATAGAACAATTGAATTAAGAAAATAGACAAATATTATGGACACAGAAAAAACTTATAATTGTCCGCATTGTAACAAACCGTTAAAGAAGTGGCTATGCCCGCCTGAATCTTCATGGGATACTGAATTCCAATATGTGTGCTTTAATGATGAATGTTCTTACTATGTTCGGGGCTGGGATTGGATGAAACAAAAATTCAATCAAAATATTTCTTACAGGTACAGGCTTAATCCAACTAATGGAGAATCCGGTCCGCTGCCGGTTTGGTCCAAAGATGCACTAAAAAATTTTATAATCGAATGAACTGCCTATTACTTGTTATATGAAGGTAAAGCAGCTCAGAACTAAAGGTGGATAAAATGGATGAAATAGAAAAATTAAAAGAAACAATATTGAAAGAATTTCCAAGACTTAATAAAGAAAGTAAGTTTAAGTTCAATTGCCACAAAAATATTAGCTGCTTTAATAAATGCTGCAGCGATGTAAATATCTTCTTAACACCTTACGACATTATCCGTTTAAAAAACAAACTTAATATTTCCTCACAGGAATTTTTAGATAGATATACCTTTCTTCCTATTGATGAAAAACAGAATCATCCTGTAGTAATGTTAAGGATGAATTCCGATGAAAATAAATCATGTCCTTTTGTTGGTGATGAAGGCTGTTCCGTTTATGAGGATAGACCTTGGTCCTGCAGAATGTTTCCTTTAGGAGTTGCATCACCAAAAGAAATAAGTAATAATGGAGGCGGAGAATTTTATTTTATTCTTGAAGAGCCGATATGCAAAGGATATAAAGAACAAAGGAATATGACTGTTAACGAATGGATAACTGATCAGAAAGTTGAAAGATATACTGAAATGGGGGATAAATTCAAAGAGATTTCTCTTCATGATTATTTTAAAAAAGGAAAACAGCTTGAGCCTGCTAAACTCGAAATGTTTTATACAATCTGTTACAATATTGATAAATTCAGAGAATTTGTTTTTGAAAGTACATTTTTAGAACGATTTGATATTGAGGAAGAGATTATAAATGAAATAAAATATGATGATGATGAATTATTAATATTTGGATTTGAATGGTTGAAGTATTGTCTTTTTGGTGAAAAGACAATGAAACTTAAAAAATAAAAACAGCAAAAGAAGGTAAGTTCTATGGACGAAAGAAATTTAATTAAACCGGATACCGAATTCATAAATTATCTTAAAAAGAATGGCGGGGGTACACTAAAAAAATGTTTTCAATGTGCGTCTTGTTCGGTTGTGTGTTCTCTTAGCCCTGAAGATGGAGCTTTTCCGAGGAAAGAAATGATATCTGCAAGCTGGGGGCAAAAGGAGAATCTTATTTCAGATCCGGATGTTTGGTTATGTCATGGCTGTTCAGATTGTAGTACATATTGTCCTCGAGGTGCAAAACCGGCTGATGTCCTGGCTGCAATTCGTTCATACATCGTAGAATTTTTTGCTTTCCCCAAATTTATGGGCTCAGTTTTACGAGAGCCTAAATATTTAATACCCCTGCTATTGGTACCGTTTATTATATTATTTGGAATTTTATATGTTAATCTCGGTGGAGATTTTTCTCAATTAAATAGCGGTGAAATAATATTTGCAAGGTTTTTCCCGCACGGAATTCTTGAGGTATTTTTCATGGGGGGCAATTTATTAATATTTTCCTTTGCCGGTATCGGATTATACAGGTATTGGCAGAATTTAAATTCCTTTTTACCTGCCAATAAAAAAGAAGGTTTTATAAGTGTATTTATAAAGACAATAACCGAAATAATGACTCATAAGAATTTTAATATTTGTTCTACAAACTACACAAGGTTCTGGGGACATTTATTAATATTTTACGGTTTTCTTGGAGCTATGGCTACTGCAGGTTTAGCATTGATATCAGATTTGTTTTTTAATTTAAGCGCGCCTATCCCTTTATTAAATCCCATAAAAATATTAGGGAATTTAAGTGGACTAGCATTGTTGATTGGAAGTATAATGGTTATTATAAAAAGATTACAGACTAAAGAAAATATTAGTATTAACACTTATTCTGATTGGATTTTAGTTCTTTTTATTTTTGGTGTTGCATTAACAGGATTGTTGACAGAAATTATGCGTTTAACAGCTACTCCGTTTATTGCTTATAATACATATTTTATTCATTTAGTGTTTATCTTTTTCTTACTTTGGTACGCACCATATTCAAAACTTGCACACATGTTTTACCGGACTTTAGCATTGGTTTATTTGAGGATGAATGATAGAGAAAAGAAAACAGTGATATTTAAATCGATTAATGTAGGAGCGGCATAAAAATAAATCGTTAAATTGTTTTATTGCTTATTGTTATAGTATCAAATTAGCAATAAAATGAGTAATCGAATTATCTATTTTTTATCTACTCTTCTTCAAGAAACCTCAAAGCTGGCGCAGAATCGCCTTTTAGGAAAGCATCTACAAATTTATTAATATTTTCATCGTTTGTAAGAGTAACGTCAACATTTCTTACAGCCCCCATTAATCTTCCAATCTCAGTTAGTAAAGATAAAATAGATGATGATGGAATTTTTCTAATTGTTGCTAATACATGATCATTATTATGCGAAACCGAAAAGTTCAAAGTTTCCAGGACTTTAGAAACAATTTTTGCTCTTCTCATTCTTCTTACCGGGTCAGCTGCACCGCCGCGGAAATTAAAGTTTATATAATTATTATTGAGCTCTTCACTTGTATAAGCGTCAAGCCTTGAAAAGTGATATCCTAATCTAGAAAAGAAATTCATATAGCAATCGGAAATAATTGCATAACTTCTGCTGCCCAAGTCTCTATCGCTTCTACTTGAGTCGACTACGTTTGACATAAGGAGATTTGTAAAACCTTTTAAATCAATGGGCAAAGGACCTGCCCACCTAATACCCGGTGCAGTCATCCCTTTTATTAAAGATAGAAATGGTTTTGAAATAACATCTTCAGGTGTAATATGCTTTTTCCCTTCCACATTTGATAAACCATTACCAAGGTCAATAACATGAATGTCTAATGGTACAGAAAATTTTAGTGGATACGCATGCTTATCTTCAAACTGTGCAGATTCATAAAGTGAAAACATTTCTCTCATAGCGTATTCATGCGCAAACCTGGTTACATCGTGAAGAGTTTTGCAATTGTCAGGAGTAAATTCAGATGAACCCGGGTCAGTCAAATTTAAAGGTATAACGAGTTTTGAAATATTTTGCCAGATCCGGTGCATGGGACTTTTTATAAAAACATTTTTATTTGATGAAACTGATTTATACTTTTCAATTAATTCATCTGCTATACCAAGATAAACTTTGTTCTTATTAGCATCAATCGTAATGATCATATCATTAGAGAGAGTTTCCGTTGCATTTTTTGTATTTACTATAACAGGAATACCTAACTCTCGCGCTATTATAGCCAGGTGCCCTGTTGTATTCCCAATATCAGCTATAAGCCCGGAAGCCTTATGAAGAACCCGTGTTAATTCCGGTAATGTTTTTTTAACTACAAGAATACCGTCAGATGGAAAATTGATAAGATCCTTGGATCTGTTTAATAAAAAAACTTTTCCCGAACTAATTCCCGGGCTGACACATGCTCCTTCATTTATCAATACAGGATAGTTTAACTTAGTTTGTTGAAATGGAAGTTTCCCATTTGTTTCAAGAGTGTTTGGCTTAGAAACAGCCAGTGGTCTACATTGTAAAATATATACTTCACCGCTTCTATCTATTGTCCATTCAATATCTTGCGGAGTACTAAAATAATTCTCTATTCTTAAAGCATATTCTGTAATAACTTTTATCTGCTCTTCAGTTAAGCACGACTTATGGACTAGATCGTCCGGTATTTTCTCTTCATACAGCCCATCGGTTTCTCTTGGTATGGTTTTATAATTCTGATTTCCTAGTTTGAAGTTAATTATTTTATGTGTAACCGGATCAACAATAAATTCCTGGGGGGAAACACTTCCATCAACAACTTTAGTTCCAAGACCTCTTACAGCATGAATAATAATTCCATTTCTAATACCTAAAGGATCTTTAGTAAATAAAACCCCGCTAACTTCGGAATCAATCATTTGCAGACACCCAATACTCATAGGCATATCGACGTCTCTTAATCCGGTCAAATAACGATATACAAGTGACTGGGGTAAATATTTAGAAATCAAAACCTCAAAACATGCATCAATAAGATTAGCTTTGCTGACATTAAGTGCAGTGTAATGCAATCCCGCAAATGAATAATGAAGATCATCTTCACCGATTGCACTCGATCTAACTGAAATTAATATATCACCGTATTTACTTGATAAATACTCATAATTATTAATAATTAATTTTTCAATAAGCTGAGGGATAGGTGAAGCAATAATTAATGCTTGAATTACCTGGCTTACCTGCTGAACATTTGCATTATCATTAAAATTAATAGACGAAATTGCTTTATCAATCTGTGAGTATAAATCTCCTTGCGACAAAAAATCCTTGAAAAACCTGGAAGTAATAGAAAAGCCGTCGGGTATTGGTATTAAAAGTTTATTATGAATTTCACATAGACGGCTTATTTTTCCTCCCACTTCCTTGGTTTGCTCCATAGTAATTTCATCAACCCTGTATGAATACGGTTTACTAGCAGTTGCAGCATTTTCAGAATCAACCTTTTTACATTCATCGCAATCAGGTTCAAGGCAATCCCACCGGATGGGACAAAATGAACCGGGAGCAAGCACATCTGAACATTTATTTTTGATTTTAGATACTTGGTTAATAAGGGTTTTGTATTTGCCTTCACACATAATGGAAAGGTGCTGAGTAACTTCCTGTGTATTAGTTAAAATATTTGAAAATATTCCATAGATTTCTCCTTTTGAAAATGGTTTCCCTGAAATAAGAAGTTCGCTCAAGCTTCCCATTAATTTTAGTGCTTCATCATTAGAATATAAGAGACTCTGGAAATGACGGAGTTTTTCTTTAAATGAAATCGAATTCCCCTTTTTATTCCTTAATATTTTTTTTAAAAATGTCATTATTTATTTCTCTATTTATATATCCCTTATCAATATATATTCATTTACTTTTAACCTTTATTCACCAGCTTTTTTTATTGTATGATAAAATTTATATTGAACTAAATAGCATATTACTCTTATCATATTACTTTTAATTTCCTATTCTAATTGCTAATGTGCGAGATACAATCGATCTTATTTCTTCTGTAGTAAACGGTTTTAAAAGAAAACCCGCAGCATTATTCAGAGTTTCATTAACGGAATTTCCTTTTTCACTTAAATTAAAATTCATTCCTGATGTAAATCCGGACATAACAATTACAGGAATTAAAGGATAAATATTTTTTATTCTTCTTAAAACTTCGGCTCCATTCAATCCCGGTAACACAAGATCCAGGAAAACCAGATCAAAAGTATCACTTCGTATTAATTTTAATCCATCTAAAGCAGTATTACAAACAGTTACTGAATAATCAGTATTGGAATATCCTGTTAAAGCTTTTTTTATTGATTTAAGAATTATTTCTTCTCTATCAATTGCTAGTATTTTTATCGTTTTCATTCTATTAGACTACAATGGTAATTTAATTATTACCGATGTTCCGATTCCGCTTGAATTAATAATTATTTTACCTTTATGCATTTCAATTATATCTTTACATACTGTAAGGCTTATACCAATTTTCTCAAAGTCTTCCAGATTGGAATTATTAGTCGGATCAAGAATCTTCTGTAGAACACCACTGGGGATTTCTTTACCTGTATCTGTAAAAGCAATTTCTATTTCTTTCTCATCGCTCAAATAAGAAGATATTATATTTACTATTCCGCCAGCCGGCATCGATTCGGAAGAATTCAAAAGCAGGTTTAAAAAAACCTGCTCAATTAAATCGGGATCGGCAGAAACTTTTGGTAGAGTTTTTGGCAGCCCGGTAATTATTTGGATGTTACGGAAATTTGAAAATTTTTCTATTACAGAAATTGCGTGTCTGATTATGCTGCTGATATCTGTTACGATAAAATCCGGTTTTTTTTGCCTGGTAAGGGATAAAATATTTCGAATACTTCCTCTAATTTTTAAAGCTTCCTGCCTTACAATTTCATAATCGCTTCTTTTAACATCAGTTATATCGGCTTCATTCATTAAACTTTCACAATAAATAATTATACCGGTTAACGGATTATTAATTTCATTTGCAACTTCATCTGCAAGTTTACCGACCGATGCAAGTTTTTCAGATTCAATTAATTGAGATTGAGTTGTCATTAATTGTTTCTGCATTTTATTAAATGATTCAGACAGTACTCCAAGTTCAGCTTTACCCGGTGGTATTTCATGGTTAAAATCTCCGCGTGCAACTCTTAAAGTACCGTCTACTAAATTTTTTACAGGCTTTCCAATTAAATATCTGATCGAGAAATAGGTAATTATTGATGCAATTAACGCAAATAATATGGTAAGAAATATCAATTGAGTTCGTGTTTTTTCAAGATCAGAAATAATTTTTTTTATTGAAACTTCAATTTCGATAAATCCTAATATTGTTTGTGAAGAATCATGTGGTGAAAGCGAAGCTGAATTGGTTTCTGATTTTTCTCTTTTATTAAATGCCAGTTGTTCAGGTGAATGACAAACACCATTATAACAACTTGCAGAATTATAAATCGGGAGTGAATTATATATAAGATTATTTTTATTATCTATCCGAAAGTGTTTAAAATTTTTAATATTAGCCTTAATTTTTTTATCATTTTTAATATGACAACTTACACATAGCTGTCTGCTTTGTGATATATTTTTATTAATTTCCGAGTGGATAGAAGAAAACTTAATTGAACCATCATGGTTTAAAATCTTTATTGATTTGATATCTTCACTGCCGACAATATTATTTACAGCTAATGAAATATCATCCCGCTGGTTCTTAAGCATACTTACTCTCAAAATCTTTTCAATCGTTTGGCTCAGCTGCCCGGTATTATTACTAATGGAGATAATAGCATCTTCTTTTTGTTTCAGAAGGCTAAAAGTCGAGAATGCTCCCATTGTAAGGAGAATTATTATCCCAAGTAAAATTGATATACGTGAAGAGATGCTTATGTATTTTAGTTTTTCAAATAGTGACAATTAGAATCCATTTCTACATGATTGATCGAAAAATAAAAATTAAATTCGGAATATTATATTGCAAAAAGACTATAATCATAAAAATTGAATGTCTGTTTTAGAATTTATTAAGTTAATGATTATTCGATAGAATATTTCGCAGAATGAATAATTAAAAAGTAAACAATTAAATAATTTTTATCCATTCATTCATAAAGTCATTAAATCAACCTATAATCGTCATTCACTATGCGAAATTCTTGATACATTCATTCCAAAATATTTTAACACAAGATCAGCTCCAAAAGCCATAATTGAACCTAATGAAGCCATAACCAATGTAACAATTACAGCGTATAAAATCCTGTCATTATTATATAATTCGGCAATCCAAAGATTTATTCCGGAAAGATCCTTTGTGTCAATTTTTTTACTCAATGCAGTTTCATTTTTGCCCCCGATCTCACCAGCATAAGAGTTGGTATAAAAACAAGCAAATAAACAACAAAGCATCAGTAAAGCAATTATTTTTTTTATTGACATAATTATTTCCTATAACATTTTATTTTTAATTAAGAATTAATAGTTTCTTTTCTTGCTTCTAAAATAAGCTTTGTAATAATTATAAAAGTCATGATGACTGCAGTTCCCATTAAAACAATTCCTGCAACTGATTGAAAGATCGGAATTTCTGAAATTTTATAAATTTGTTCGAGTGCAATCGAACAGCCTGCTAATACAATCATGATTGCAAACAGTATCCTAATTCCATAACCTTTTATATACTTAATTGCAGTTGCACCTATTTGAGCACCTATTGAAGCACCGATCAGCATAATAAAAGCAGCAACAAACTCAACACGACCTTTGAGAGCATAAGTGAAGCAGCCATATGCCCCTGCAAAAAGAACACTCATTAAATCGGTGCCTACAGCTATAACTGTGGGAACTCCTATCAAATAAACTAATGCAGGCATCCTAATGAATCCGCCTCCGACGCCCAAAAATCCGGATAGAAAGCCGGTAAATAAAAACACAAACATTACTATCCATAATGAAACAGATTTAATGCCGGAAGCAGGAAAGGATACCATTGGTGGAAGTTTGATTTTATGAAGTCTTTGGGCAATATTGCCTTTGGATGTTTTCTGTTTCGAATCAGGCAATACATCTTGCTGCCCTGATTTATGTTTGAGTTTCTTTGGATTGTTCGAAAAATAATCATAGAACATAAGTGAGCCAAGCCCAAACATAAGGAAGAGGTAACACCACCTGACAATCGAACCAACATCTCCTGCTTTCTCCAAAAAAAGTACCACTTGAGAACCTATTTCCAGGCCGACGATTGATGCAATGATTGAAATACCACCCAACTTCCAATCGATATTTCCCATCTTATGGTGTTTCTTTGTAGCACCAATGGACTGCCCGAAAATATTTGCCAGGTCTGTTCCAATGGCGTAAGCCATATGGAATCCAAAGATGTTCAACGCAGGTGTAACAATCCATCCGCCTCCTACACCAAAGAAACCTCCGAGTACGCCTACACAAAAACCGATTACGAATAGTAACAAAGCATTAAATTCAATTCCTGCGACGGGTAAATAAATGTTAAAGATATCCATATTTTTACTTTGTTTTGTTAGTTAATCTTTTAAATATTTTTATTTTTCTTTTCTCGATTCTATTAGAAGCTTACTGATTATTACAATAGAGAGAGTTAATGCAGTACCTATTAAAACTATACCTGCAAGAGTTTGAAAAAGCTGGTGCATTGTTAATTTGTAAAACTGTTCGGTTGCCACAGAAAATGCTGCAAGGATTATCATAATCGCAAATAATAACCTGATTCCATAACCTTTTACATATTTGACTGCAGTAGATCCTATTTGTGCGCCAATGGATGCTCCTATAAGCATAACAAACGCAGCAATTAATTCCACACGTCCTTTCATAGCATAGGTAAAACATCCATAAGCTCCGCTGAATAGAACTGTTATCAAACTAGTTCCGATTGCAACAGTAGTCGGGAGACCAATTAGATATACTAAAGCCGGCATTATAATAAATCCACCGCCTACACCTAAAAACCCCGAAAGAAAACCTGTAAATAAAAAGATTAAGAAAATAATCCATATTGAAACGCTGTCAATGTCAGATGCCGGAAAAGAAATCATTGGGGGCAAGTTTAATCTATGGAGCTTCTCTGAAATTTTACTCCGTTCTCTTTTTGGTTTATTGTCTGAAGTTTTATTTATTTCTTGCGTTATTCTCTTCAACTGTTTTGGGTGAACTACAAAATAATCGTATAACATATAAGCGCCAAGAGATGAAAGAAGCACGAGGTAACACCATCTGACAATCAAACCGACATCACCCGCTTTTTCCAGTGCAATTATGACTTCTGAACCAATTTCTAATCCGATGACAGAAGTGATTATTGAAACAATTCCAAGCTTCCAGTCAATGTTCCCCATTTTTTGATGTTTTTTAACTGCTCCAATTGATTGACCGAAAATATTAGAGAGATCGGTTCCAATAGCAAAAGCCATGTGAAATCCAAAAATATTTAAAGCAGGCGTAACGATCCAACCGCCTCCGACTCCGAAGAATCCGCCGAGCACTCCGACACAAAACCCTATCGTAAGCAATAATAAGACATTAAACTCGATTCCGGCTACAGGTAAATAAATATTGAAAATGTCCATATTTTTTCCCGGTTTTATATCTTCTGAATTGGGTGTATTTCTGTCATTCTTTCTTTTTTAGATTCGATCACAAGTTTGCCGATAATAATAATAGTAATTGTCAATGCACTTCCCATTAAAACAATTCCTGCAAAAGATTGGAAAAACGTCTTCATAGTTATTTTATATATTTGTTCGGTTGCAACCGAAAAGCTGGCTAATATGATCATTATTGCAAATAATAATCTTATACCATAACCTTTTATATATTTAACTGCGGTTGCACCGATCTGTGCACCAATCGAAGCCCCGATGAGCATAATGAAAGCTGCAAGCAATTCCACTCGGCCTTTTAAGCCATAAGTAAAACATCCATATGCTGCTGTGAAGAGTACCGTAACTAAACTTGTTCCTACTGCAATTGTTGTCGGAAGACCTAATAAATATACCAACACAGGTATTATGATAAATCCGCCTCCTACACCCATAAAACCGGAAAGGAAGCCGGTAATTAGAAAAATAAATAAAATAATCCAGAGTGAAACTCCTTCAATATCCGATGTAGGGAAGGAGATCATAGGCCTTAAATTTACATGGTGAAGTCTCTCTGAAATTTTACTTCGGCCGATATGAGCAATATCCTCTGTTTTTCCTTCCTCTATCAGTTTAAGCTGTTTTGGATGTATAACAAAAAAATCATATAGCATATAAATACCGAGACCTGAAAGAAGAAAAATATAACACCATCTGACGACCGAACCGACATCACCTGCTTCTTCAAGTGCAAGTATTGCCCGCGAACCAATTTCTAATCCAATAACTGAAGTGATAATTGAAATAAGACCTAATTTCCAATCAACATTTCCCATCCTTTGATGTTTTTTTACGGCTCCTAGTGATTGTCCGAATATGCTTGCAAGAGGTGTCCCTATAGCAAAAGCCATATGGAATCCGAAAATATTTAATGCCGGAGTAATCATCCAGCCGCCGCCGACTCCAAAGAATCCTCCCATTACACCCACGCAAAATCCAATCAAAAGTAATAATATGGCACTGAACTCAATTCCGGCAACAGGCAGATAGATATTAAATATATTCATATCTTTGTTTTTTATTAACTTTTATTTTCCGGATAATTTTCAATTATCTGTATTCTCTTTTCTAAATTCAATGATGAGTTTTGC